>RKMJ01000046.1_pt1 | contig 275416 bp, 249 predicted proteins | sample 2174201 | NCBI WGS metagenome assembly RKMJ01 (sample SAMN10236717, study PRJNA505202) | synthetic metagenome | isolation source: mock community containing 12 organisms: Thioclava sp. ES.032, Psychrobacter... | place: USA: Walnut Creek | collected 2015-10-01 | reverse complement strand
ACGCAGCGGTTCCGGCCGCTGCGTTTGGCGTGATAGAGCGCTTCATCGGCGTGTCGTAGGAGTTTATGCGGGTCCCGGGTATGGTTCGGAAAGGTGGCAATGCCGCAAGACAGGGTAATTCGCCTGAGTGGCATACCCTGGTGAGTACAGACGGTTTGGGCGACCGAAGTTAATAGTGCGTTGGCGCTGGCCTCTGCCGTTTTGGCAGAGGCGTCCGGGAGCAAAGCGACAAACTCTTCGCCCCCGATTCGGCAGACGACGCCCAAATCCATGAAATGCTGGCTGAGTAACGCCGCCATTTTGACCAGCACGGCATCACCTGCATCGTGGCCAAAGTGGTCGTTGATATCTTTGAAATGGTCCAGATCCAGCATTAACAGCGAGAGGTAAGTACCATGCTGCTGCGCGCGGCGACACTCATGGTCAAATACCGTATTGAAATGGCGTCGGTTGTGGAGGCCAGTGAGGGGGTCCTCAAACGACAGGCCCTCTAACTCCCGAACCAGTTGGTCAAGCTCAGCGGTACGCGATGCTACTTGCATTTCGAGGGTTTCGTTGGCCGTTGCCAGTTGCTGTTGAGTGCGCCGGTAGTGCCACAAAAAAATGGCTGCTATGGCCAACGCAAAGGCCAAACTGCCGTAGCTTAACGGCACCATGCGCCAAGCCACAAAACCATGGGCGACGACCATGTCAGCCAGCAGTAGTGGGGCGAAAAAAGTGAAACTGAGCACCAGCAAGCGCTGTTCAAGGTTGAGCTTGCGAAAGCGAAATAGCGCGAGCAGCAGCATGAACGGCATGGTCACGGCCAGCAGAACATCAAAAATGGGGAAGGTTAACGATAGGCTAATAATGCCCATCTGAACCAAGCCAATGGCAATCACCAAGTAAGCCACATGCAAGGCCCAGAGCCTTGTTATCCAGCGTTTAGCTGTGCCTTCAAGCCAGTGGCTGAGCAACATCCCAAGCGCGATCGGCAGGGTATAATAGCTGCCCGCCCTCAGCGTATCCCAAGCCAAGGGACCATCGGCGATCAGTTGTCGAGCAGGCGCCTCGGCAAGCAGCATCAGCCCTGAGGCGTAGGCGAACAGCGCGATAGCCATAAAACCACGCCGTTCAGGGCCAATGAGGGCAAAAATAGTCGCCAGAATCGCAAGCACCAACACCAGCGCACTGACGCCAAGATCCTGGGCCGAGTCATGGATAACGTGCTTGAGTACATCAATACGCTCCATGACCTGCACTTCGCCCCAAAGGCCAATACTGGTGTAGTAGGAATATAGCCGGAAAGTGAGTGCCTGACCGGCAGCGTCTTTGGGCAGGTCAATCATATGCCAGGGCCAGCCTGCAAAATCGCCCCGCCCCTGGTCGTCAAATTCCCCGTACTGATAAACCATTTCATCGCCGAGGTAGGCTTGGCCAATTAAATTAATGCTGGTGATATAAAGGACGGGGTCGTTCCATTCGCCTTCTGGCAACGTCGTGCGCAACCAAAGGTGTTGATGTCCCTCGCGGCCTGGTGGGTTAGAGGGAGAGATCGACGGCTGCCAATCGACGGGGTCACTATGCAGCCACCGAGGCGCGCCGTTAGCATCCAGGGGAGAGTCGCCCCAGCGGTATTCCCAGTCTGTTAGTGGTTGAGGTGGGGTATCCGCTTTAAGACCGTTAGAGAACGTCGCCAGCATAACTAATGAGACGATCAGCAGAACGCAATGGCGTATGGCGAACCCACGTGGCGGCATGGTGAACGTCCTCGTTTCTTATTAACGGTCATTCTACTGATTAAGGGCAACAACCGTATTCACTACCAAGGGTTGGTGCAGCGAGATACAGTCGAGTCGGCATGTTGGTCCTCAGTCTAACTAAAAATATGACTAAGGCGATGCGTTTTGTTCAACGGTTTGATTGACTGTGCTAGGTCGCAAGCGAAAAAACCGGACCAACTGGGGCCCGGCTTAATTAAGTGGTGCGGTTTTTTAAGCATTTAGCGCGTAACTTTGCGCCTACGCTCACCATGCTTACTGTTAGCTGGCGGCACCGCCAACGATCCCGCTTTGGAAGCCGCTTTCGCGACTGCCGTTGCGGTTTTTAAGGTGGTTGGCCACGGTATCTTCCGGCGAGCCTGCCATTTCGCGGAACATGCCCATGGAGCCAAGCAGCGCAGACGATTCGTAGGGCACGAAAACCCGCTCTCCATCTTTCGCCATATTGGGCAGGCCTTTGATGTAGCTTTGGCCGAGCAGATAACCCACCACGGTGCGCTTGTTCTCTTCGCTGTCGCCAATCGCGCTGAGCACCAGCTTGATAGATTCCTGTTCGCCCTGGGCACGCAGAATCGCCGACTCTTTATCGCCTTCGGCGTTCAGGATAGATGATTCCCGCTGGCCCTGGGCCATAGCGATAGCGGCGGATTTCTCGCCTTCCGCCTCGGTAACAGTGGCACGCCGCTTACGCTCGGCGGCCATTTGTAGGCGCATGGCGGACTCGACCTCATCCGGCATGGCGATATCCTGTACTTCAACGCGGGAGATTTTGACGCCCCACTTGGAGGCAGGCTCTTCCATGGCCGCTTGGATCTCATTGTTGACTTCCGCGCGGGACTCAAACAGCTTATCCAGCTCCATCTTGCCGACCACCGAACGTAGCGTGGTCTTGGCCAATACTTCCACGGCTTGGCTCATGTTCTCGACTTCATACACCGCGCGCTTGGGATCGATGATTTGATAGTAGAGCGCGCCATTGATGCGCACCGTGACGTTATCGGTAGTCACCACCGGCTGACCGGGGAAGTCCATCACCGTTTCACGGCGGTCGATACGGATTTCGTCGGTGGTGATCGCAGTATAGTCCTCGCCCATCTTGCGGTAACGCAGCATGGTGATGGCGCGTGGTTGTTCGATAAACGGAATGATTATATTGATGCCGCTTTCCAGCACGCGATGAAACGAGCCAAGGCGTTCAATCACCATGACCTCTGATTGACGAACGATCACCAGACCTTTCGAAATGATTAATATGCCGATGACGACAATAATCAGGCTTATCAGTAAGCCTGGGCTAATGGGTAAATCCATTTTCATAACTCCTTGCGTTGGGAAACATCATCCTGACGAGCGGTGTCGGTGGGTGCGAGACTGACGAGGGCTGTTGTGCCGTCAAAGCGTTTAAACAGCACGGAGGTGCCTTGCGGTAGGTTGGTGTCACCGCTTTCTAATACTCGCAACCGATAAAAATCACCGTTGACCTTGATACCGGTAGCGTTATCGAAGTCGCGTTTCAATGTGGTGTAGTGGTTGCCTTTCTCAACGCCGGTGCCGGTGGTGCCGTAGGCCACGCCCTTGGGTGAAAAGTGCGGGCGAATGACCATTACCCCCAAGGGGACCAGCACACCGGAAAATACCCCCATGCTGACCAACTGCCAGGGTAGTGTCAGGCCAAGCGCCGTTACCGCTGCCGTGAACGCGGCGGCAACCCCCAAGGCAAGCAGCAACATCGCCCCAGAGGTTAACTCCGCCAAACTCAGCAGTAGGGCAATGACTAGCCAGCTATACGCCGGATTCCAATCCATGGGTACTCCTCTGCAGTACGTAAGTGATGATGCGCTTAGGGTAACTCACTTGGCGCGTCTTGACCTGTGGGCTGCCAGTAGGTTTTAAACTTTAATTTCCTGTATTGCTAATAGGATCATTGTTATGCCGTTTTATGGTATCAACAAACAAGCACCTGCTTTCCGGTCACTCCTCACATTGAAAATGGCTGTAAACGTGTGTGCTGTGGCAGGAGTGCTGGTAGCGCCGTATGTCATTGCCCAGGAAAATGATCACCATGGCCGCCACGGCGAGCACAGTGCTGCTGAACAGCACGGTGATAACCCTGCCGTAGCCGCCTACCAAGCCGCCAGTGATCGTATGCATGAAGATATGGCAATGGCGCTGACTGGCAATCCTGATGTGGATTTTGCACAAGGCATGATTCCCCATCACGAAGGCGCGATTGCCATGGCTGAAATTGTACTGGAGTACGGCGAAGACGACGAAATTCGTCAATTAGCAGAAGAGATTATTGCCGCCCAGGAGGATGAAATCGCCTTCTTGAAAGAATGGTTGGCCAGAAAAAAGGATTGATATAGGAGCTACCTAAACCCCTGTCTTAAAATTCAGCAGACTAGTCGATAGGTTGGAGCCGAATATATCTACTGTTGGCGGATTAATGATCCGGCTTTAACAATATTGCTGGCCATTTGTCCATGCTGGTTAGATAGGTGGGGGCTGAAGTGGTTCGTACCATGTCTGTTGCAGCCCTTTTTTTATAGGTTGGGGCGGTACTCAAAGGAAGCGGAAGCCTCGTTATCAAAAAATACCTGAATGCGTTGTTTACGCGGAGCAATGGTATTGACCATATTGTTTGGAAAGGCGTCTATTCGCGAATTGAAAGAGGCTACTTGAGCGTTAAAGATACGCAAAGCTGCTGCTAGATTATCTTCTAGTTCAGAGAGTTCGCGCATATAGCCGCGAACGACTTCGCTGGCTTGGAGCTCGGGATAGTTCTCCACGGTAAAACGCAGCCCACGCATCAACTCCGCTCCTTCGCGTTGTGCATCCTGAAGTGCAGCACTATCAATTTCATTCGGTACACTCCGGTTGAAGAGTCCGTCAAGGTTCTCGCGCATGCGAGTCAAGCGCTCCTGAGTCTCTTGCTCGTACTCTTGGTAGTCTTTGACCTGTTCAAGTAAAGCGGGCAGGGTGCGGAGGATCTGGCGCTCTTGAACCAGTACACCTGCCCACCCTTGCTCGACGCGATTGAAGGCATACATAATACGGTTGTAACTTATGATAGCGCCGAAGAGTAGCGCGGCCGCGATGACAATTATTACTTCCACTTAAATGCTCCTAAGAAATTAAAGTCAGCCTTATTGGCCAGTAGTTGTTGCAGCGACATCTGCTCTATTCACGTTTTGGGTGTGGTGGCCACTGAAGTTGTCGTCGAGATAACGGCGAATTTCAGCGATGCCCGCAAGCAGGGCTTCAGGTCCCTTGGTAATTTGGGGGGCTTTCAATTTTGATATTATTTGGTCATACATCTCAGGTGACCAGGCAGGCGGGTTTTCTCCTCCAACAATATAACTGAAATCGGTGTTAACTCTGTGCGTGACGTGTCCGTTTTGTCCAGTAACTTGGTTGGACTCCCCTGTATTCTCCAGTGCTAAATCAAACAGGTCCGGTCCTGTCCAGGTAATGAACAGATCGTGGTCGGCAGTAACTTGCACATTCATGTCTTTGTACTGCTTGGCCATCTCCACCAGCACTTCCATGACACGGGGTTTAAGAAAGCGTGCCAGCGCCATGTCATCCCCCTCACGTATTGTTAGTTGGTGTGCGAACTCTGGCGAAACGGCATACTCCATGGGGTGTTGCCAATTCTTGCTCTCCCGGGCATTCCAAATGTCCAGTGGTCCATGAGTGAATAGGTTGCACCAGACACCGTTGCGAGCGAAGTGGCGACGATTATCCTCGTTGCCCGTGGACCAATTGAAGCGATAGATGTGGTAATCGAAGCTGCCAACCTCGCTCCTGCCTTGCTTGCAGTAAGACAGTCGACCATTCTTCTTGCTCGTTCGCGAGAAATCCGATACATCAAGCTTGAGTTGCTGCAGTAATTCGCCTGTATCACCAAGATAGGGGGTAAAGCCGCTGTCGATATCGCAATCCTTTGCAAAAAGGCAGTAGCGGAAATGCCTGAGTAGAGCGGCTAATAAAATAAATCCGCCACCTATAAAGATCGAAATAAAAGTTGTTAGAAGGGTAATAGCAGTATAGGGGTGATCTTCTCCAAGCTTGAAGCTTAATCCAAAACAAATCGCAGCGATGGTAAACATGACCATGGCTGCACCGTTAGTATTAAATTGTAACTGGACGCTTTGGTAGCGAGCGCGCTCGACAATAGCAACCAAGTCGTTGGTCGAATGGGCTTGCTCGATATTCGGGCGTTCGCGTTTCATAAAATGATAAGCACGTATTAGTTCAACTATTATATTCGTTTGACTGTTATTCATGATTGCCTGCTATTTATCTTTTGTTGAGCAAAATGCTCGAAAATGAGGTTGTTAAAGGGGGCGCCTGGGGCTGCTCGCCGACGTGGTTCACTTCAATCGCCTGCCAATCGCGATTGAGGCTGCCGTTGCGGCTGGCCAGGTTCAGCGTCAGTTCAAAGGGTTGGGAGAGCGCTTCGCGGTGGGCGAAGTCGATCACCGCGATATCCTCGTAGCCTCAGGGTGAATTGCAGGCCTGTCTTATACGACCCCATCCTGTCAGACATAATCCCGCTCCCTGGATCGTCAACTGATAATAAAAGCGATCAGAGTAGCGAGACGCGGTGGCAGGGCAACCCCTTCACTGCACAAAGAGTTAATATCTTACAAACCGTGTCGGCAATCTCTTACAAAATGGGTGTTAGCTGATTAAAAAATGATCAGTTTGCGCGGGGGAGAGGGGCGGTAATGGTACGCTACTCGACGTCGGGGAAGGGTCAATAAACCATTGATGGTGGAAGGGGGGAGACGCGTGTCGGGTATTGTGTACTGGTTGGATATGACGGGAGTGATCGTCTTTGCGCTGTCGGGGGTTATCTTGGCATGCCGTTCGCGTATGGACCCGTTTGGCATGCTGGTGTTGGCTGCCGTTACAGGGATTGGTGGAGGCACGCTGCGCGATTTGGTGTTGGGGGTTCGGCCGGTATTTTGGGTGGCCGACCCAACGTACCTGTGGGTGATTTTTGCCACCGTGGGTGTCGCGCTGGTGGGATTTCACTATATCCACAGGCTTTCACGGGGCTTTTTGCCGATTGCCGATGCGTTTGGCTTGGCGTTATTTACCGTGATTGGCGCCCATAAAGCGCTGCTTTTGGGCACATCCGGCGTTGTGGCGGTGCTAATGGGCATGATCACCGGTGTAGCTGGTGGCATGATCCGCGATGTACTGGCCCAGCGAGTTCCCATGGTGCTGCGCGAAGAAATTTACGCCACGGCGGCCATGGCCGGGGGGATCGTCTACGTGGCGCTACATGCCTTGCAAGCGCCGCTCACCTTGGCGATTGCCGCCTCGTTAACGGTGACGCTAGGGTTGCGAATTGCGGCGATTCATTGGCAGCTTGCGTTGCCGGTGTTTGCCTGGGTGACGCTACCCCCGAAAACCTCCGATGATGCGGCCGCGCCACTTTCGACGCCGCAAAAAGCCAAAGAGCGGGTCAGGATGATTCGCCATGAGCGCAAGCGGCGCTAACGATGGGCTTCTCGCCAGCGATCGAACCATCGTCTGGGTTGTAAGACTTTCAGATCGGGTTCGCTGTCGATGAGCTCAACGCCTAAGCCCATCGCGCCAAGGTGGGTATATAGCGCGCCATTGGCACGTTTCTGGGCCAGGGTGACATCGGCAAGCAGCAGAAGCGGCCCTCCGGTAAGCGTTAGGTCGTGGAGGCGAATCCGCTCGCCGTCGATGTGCAACTGGGCGTTACCGTTGATGTCGTGCACGTTCAATAGCCTACCCAGCCAGCTGCTATCTCGGGCACGGGCTAGAAACAGCCGAGCCAGTAAGCCGGTATCGCGCATACCAAGGCGTAGTTGGCTGGTGAGGTTGATAGGGTTGCGCCACTCAAGCTGCGCCTCATCCAAGTCTAGTTGTACCCACCAGCCTGCATCCTGAGCGCCTTCTTCGCTCTGTCGAAACACATTTTCAAGACGCAGAAAGGAGTCGTTGGCATTAAAGCGCCGCGTGTCCAAGTCACCCTCGGTGAGATGAAGATGCAGTTCAACATCTCCCTTGAGGCGCTGGTCAAGCAGCGCTAACTCGGCGCCAAAAGCGCGCAGGTTGACCTCGCCTTGAGCGGTCAGTCCCTCCAGCAGCCACTCGCTGGTCAGGCTTGCTTTGCCCCCTAGCAGACGAATACCTGCTTCTTCAGGTAGGTAGCGGTTATAACGGGTAAAGTCAGGAATTTCTGTAATGGGCAGCGCGATACGGGTGGTGAAGTAGGCAGGCACCGGCGATTCCAGTACCTTGCTAAACCGATCAGTTTGAGTCGTAAGGGCAAAGTGACGACCTTCTAGATGTGGCTGATCGTCGTCCTGGCGCATCAGTGTAAAGTGTGGAATACCCAACGAAAGCTGGGCGTGATCAGCAATATCCAGTTGAGCCGTCAGCTCGCCGCGCCCCGTGGCGAGATAGTCTAAAAAACCGACTTCCAGCTGGTTGGCGTTGACCCGAAGGCGGGTCGGTGCCAGCAGGCGATCATCATGGAATGCACCTTGAGCGAATAGCTGGCCGTTGCCCGAAAGCCTTAACCCGTGGGCGTCGGGCAGGAAAGCATTCAAAAAGCCCAGCTGCTGTACGCTGCCCTCCATGGAAAACTCACCGCTGACGCGATTTGCGTCATTGCTTTCGTCACGCTCAAAACGCCCTTCATTGAGTACCAGGATGCTCTGTAGCTGTTCGGTGGGGGCGCCAGTGTCGGCCACTTGCCAACGTAAGCGGGACCCGCTGATATCCAGCGCGGTGCCGTCGAGCGCCGCCTGACGGATCGCCAAGGAAAGCTGAGCATCGCTTTTAAGCGTGCCATGCTGGTTGCTGTGCTGCCAGCGAGTGGTTAGCTGCTCCCCCGCTAAATAGATCTCGCCGCGCATCTGTTGCGTGGTGAAATCAAGCTGGCCGGTGCTGGTGGCTTGGCCATTGAGCAGTTGTAGTGGAGCGGGGGCGGGTAATGCCGCGCCTAAATAAGGTTGTAGTACGCTGATGTTGGGCAGGCGAGCGGATTGCCACGCTAGCCGACCGGTAGCATTTTCTCGCGCTTGCGCGGGGTCAAGCGGGCTGCGCGCAAGGAGGGTTATCGCGGCATCTGCCAGCAGTGTGTTCTGATAATGGTGAAGGGTCGCCTCTGTCAACGCTAGCGTGGCGTCGATGGTGTCCTCCGGGGATAGCTGTGCCGTCAGCGAGCCGCTACCTTGGGCGGTAAAATCAAGCAGCTCTGCGGCCAGTTCGGGGGCTTTAATGGCCAGTGAGGCACGGTGAGGCTGGGCGTCGCGCAGCGTCACGCTGGCGGCAATTTTCCCGTTCCCGGAAAGGCGAACGCCCTGACCGTCCAAGGTGTCTGCCAGGTAACGGTCGAGCATATCCAGGCGGGTTACCTCGCCCTCTATTTCAAGTGTGGCGCCCGTGGGTAGGTCTAACTGGTCTAAGCGCCGATTGGGCATGTGGGTCGCTAGGCGCAGTTGGGTGTCCTTGGCGTAAGGGTGAGTGTCGGCTAGCACCACATCGTTTAACTGGGTGGCAAAGGTAAGCTCATCATCGTCTGCTGCCAGTCTCACGCGCCCTTCACCGACGGCTGAGTGGAGTGGTGGAGGTGCGTGAGGGAGTATCCAACGCGGGGAGTCGCTTCCAAGGGGGTTGAGGCGTTGTTCATCCACTGATAAACGTAGCGCCGGAGCCGTCAGTGTTAGCAGACTGCCGTGTTTTAGCTTGCCTGCGTTAAGCGAAAGCTCGCCCGTTAACGCGCCGTTGCCCTCGAGTGTGAGCCAGGGTAATGCTGTTAAGTAGGGCATGAAGACGTCCCAGGCGTCGGCCTGGGCATCGATCGTCAACTGTGCTGAAAGGCCGCTAAGCAGCTGGGAGATAAGCGCATCGCGTGAGAAGTGCGCGGTGTTCACGCTTTCCAACGTGGCGTCAGCACCTAACTGGATATCGCGCGCCAAGGTGGCCTGGTCGGCTAGACGTACCAGGCGCCCCTGGCGAATATCCAGCGAAAAATGAGGCACCGCTAATGTATCGCGGCTGAGTTGGGTATCCATTACCTGCAACTGGCCTTCGGCTTCCAGCGCAATATCGCCTACGGTCAGGCGGCGAAGGCCGTGCGCGTCTAGCGCTTTTATATGCAACTCGCCGCGCAGCAGGTCTAATAATGACAGCGATAGGGTGGCTCGCTGGGCCTCAATCGCTACCGGCAGCTTATCGTCTTCACGCGCAAGGTAGAGGTTCTCGACCTCCCAGCGCCCAGGGTGCAGGCTTGTGGCATTCGACCAACGCACCTCGACGCCTTCGATCTTTGAAAGCTGCTGCGGCAGCCACTGGCTATTAAGCAGCCATGCGCTCCCGAGTATCCATATGAGGGCCACAGTCAAAGCGCTTAACAGAGTGATAAGCAGGACCCGGAGTAAACGCTTTGATCTATGACGCTGGTTCGGCATACGGCTTCCTTGCAGATGACTCCTGCTGGTCGATGTTTTATGGCATTATGCGCGACGTAAGCCCGCAATTGACTTTTGATTTCAACGCTAAGCAGACAACCAACGCCATGTTTAAGGAATTTTACACGCAGCGCGGAGAGTATGTGGTTATCTCCGCCGAACAGGCCAGCCGCTTCGCCAAAGGCGTCGCGGGTGACTACAACCCGATTCATAACCCTGATGCGCGGCGTTTTTGTGTGCCAGGAGATCTCCTCTTTGCACTGGTGTTGGCAAAATTTGGTCTTTCCCGGCATATGGAGTTTCGTTTCACCAACATGGTGGGCGCCGATACGCCACTGGTGTTTAGCGAAGCGGATAATGGCGAGCTACAGGTATGCGATGAAGGTGGTAAATGCTATTTGCAGGTTACGCGGCGGGGTGAGTGGACCTACGATGCCTCGGTGATAGAAGCCTTTGCCCGCTGTTATGTGGCGTTTTCGGGCAAGAACTTTCCTCACTACCTCAAGCCGCTGATGGAAGAGCACGGGGTGATGTTCAACCCTAAGCGCCCGCTGGTCATTTACGACAGTATGGGATTCTCGCTTGAGCGACTAGACGCTGTATCGCCGGGGTTAACGCTTAGCCACTCGTCATTGGATGTACAAGGCAAACGCGCCGATGCGCTACTTGAATTTGCCATTGAGTCAGCGGGTGAGCCAGTCGGGACAGGCTCTAAAAAACTGGTGGTCAGCGGGCTATGCTCCTACGACGCAGATGAGATGGCGGCGATTGTGGATGAGTTTTATCGACTTAAAGCTGCCTATCTGGCGTCTGTTAACTAAGCTTGCAAACCGAGATGCGACGTTGGTGGCGATAGCTGCCCTCAACGCTTAGTGTAGGGTATTCTTAGCCTCATTCATCATAATGCGGTCCTGCGAAAGAGGCCGCGCGAATTATAAGAGGCGATTTATGAATCACTGCAAACGGTTGACCCTTGCGATTACCGCCACCGCGCTGGCGGTAACATCGTTCAATGCCCAGGCGCGTGATTTTCGTTTAGGGCTGATTACCCCCGCCCAGCACCTGTGGTCGACCGAAGCAGAAGCCTTTGCCGAAACACTTAATGAACGCTCCGACGGCGAGCATAGCGTGTCGGTTTTTCCTGCCCAGCAGTTGGGTAATGAAGCGCAGATGGTCCAGCAGTTGCAAAGCGGCGCGTTGGACATGGCCTTTCTGACCATCGCCGAAATCTCCAACCGGATTCCCGATTTCGGCGCGCTTTATGCGCCTTACCTGGTCGATGATGTCAATCATGCCGCTCGGTTGTTGCGTTCAGACACCGCCGGGGAATTGCTTGACCTAATGCCGGAAGGTGTCGGCTTGGTGGGCGTGGGCTACGGTATGGTCGGCATGCGTCAGGTGCTCAGCCGCGATCCCATCGAGAGCGTTGACGATCTGGAAGGCCAGCGTTTGCGGATTACGCCGTTTGAGCCAATTCGTGATTTCTATACCGCCACCGGAGCGGCGCCGGCGCCGATGCCGCTGCTCGAAGTCTACGATGCCCTGGCCAACGGTCAGGTGGATGCCATCGATATGGACTTCGACTCCATCCTGATTCTCAAATTCTACGAGCAGGCCGAAAACCTGTTGATTTCCAACCACATGATGTTCCCCATGGTGGGTGTGGTATCCGGGCGCGTATGGCGGGAGCTATCCGAAGAAGATCGTGAGTTGATCGATACCGCCATGGCCGAGCACTTGGAAAATGTGCTGGTGGGGTTTGAAGAGAAGGATGCCGCTCAGGAAGAAGAGATTCGCGAGCTGGATATCAATATTGTTGAGGCGGACGCTGAGTTTTTCTCCGACGCGATTGCTGAATGGGAAGATATCTGGGCGCCCAAAGCACCGATGCTTGAAACCCTGCGCGAAGAAGCCGACCGCCTGCGTGAGTAAACCGCTGCTAAGCTAACAACTCGATCACCGACAAGAGTCATCAATCATCATGCTGCAACGCCTTTCCTCGGGGCTTGCCCGCTGTGAAGAGACCGCCGCCGCCGCCCTAGCCGCGGCGGTAACGTGTTTAATCCTGGTCAATATCGCCTTTCGTGTGCTGGGTAACCCGCTTTATTGGATAAGCGAGTTATCCATTTATGCGATGATCTGGATGACCTTCTTGATTGCAGGGGCGGTGTTTAAGCGCCGCCAGGGAGTTGCGGTAACGCTATTAAGCGACTTGTTGCCGCGCAATGGGCGTAAACTGGTCGGCCTCTGGGTGGATGTGATGGTGCTGGTGTTTGCCGTGCTGCTGGTTTGGCTATGCTGGCGCTGGTACCAGCCCTTGGCGCTTGCCCAAGCGGGGTTTGATATCGGTGCGTTTCAGGGGCAAACGTTCAACTTCATCTATGCCGAAAATACGTCGACGCTAGGCGTGAAAAAATTCTGGGCATGGCTGATTGTGCCGTGGTTTGCGCTGTCGCTTAGCCTGCATGGATTGGCTAATCTTGCCCAGTCGATTACCCAGTGGCGTAACCCTGCCGAAGAACCTTCCGCCGAGACATTGCTATGACGCTTGGAGTGTTTTTACTGTTACTCCTCGGCGCCGTGCCGATTGCCTTGGTGCTGGCGCTGACGGCCATGGTGTATATCTATGTGTCGGGCAACACGGTGCTGTTCGACTCCTATCCGCAGCAATTATTTAGCGCCATCGACAGCTACGGTCTGCTGGCGATCCCGCTGTTTATGTTGGCAGGGGAGTTGATGAACGAAGGCGGACTCACCAAACGCTTGATTGCCCTGGCGCGTATCTTGGTGGGCGGCTTCCGGGGCGGTCTTGCTTACATTAACCTAGTAGCCAACATGATGATGGCGGCGATTATTGGTTCTGCCGCTTCGCAAATCGCCATTATGTCCCGCGCCATGGTGCCCGCCATGGAGGAAGAAGGCTACGACACCCCTTACAGTGCCGCGATTACCGCGGCGGGCGGTTTGCTGTCGCCGATTATCCCGCCCTCAATGCTATTTGTGCTGTTCGGCGTGATGGCCCAGGTGCCCATCGCCGAGATGTTTATTGCCGGATTGCTTCCTGGGTTATTGCTGGGCGCGAGTTTCTTTATTGTGATTGCGCTGGTAGGGCTTGTGCAGCAATACCCCAAAGGGCAGTGGCCCAGTCGCCAACAGGCCTTGCACGACGCACTTTGGGGGCTGCCCGCGCTGTTGATTCCGGTGATTATCATCGGCGGTATTTTATGGGGGATTGCTACCCCCACCGAGTCAGCGGCGCTGGCCTCCTTGGCGGCGTTAATCATGGGGCGTTTCGTGTACGGCGGCCTGGCTCTTGACCAAATGCCCCAGGTGCTAAAGCGTACGGCGATTAACGCGGGACTGGTGATTATACTGATTGCAGCGGCGGGGGTGTTTGGCTGGGTGGTGGTTTATGAACGACTGCCGCAGATGGCCGCTGCATGGATTGCGGCCCTAACCCACGACCCGTTTGTCTTTTTGCTATTAGTTATCGGTGCACTGCTGTTGGTGGGAATGGTGATTGACGGTATCGCCGCGTTGATTCTAGTGGTGCCCATTCTAATGCCCATTGCAGAAAACCAGTTCGCTATCAGCCCTTATCAATTTGGCGTTGTGGTCTGCTTAACGCTGGTGATGGGGCTGTTAACCCCGCCCGTTGGGGCGGGGCTGTTTATTGCCTCTTCGATGACTGGCGCGCCGCCACTAAAAATCTTCCGCGCACTGCTGCCGTTTTTGCTGGCGACATTAGTAACGCTGGTGCTGTTGGCGTGGCTGCCGTGGCTAACCAACGGGTTAATTAACCGTTAATCTTCGGCAATGAAAGGTGTGGCCACACGCTATTACGCAGGTGGATGTCCGCGCAGTATGGCCATTGGCATGGCAAGGTGGAAAGGCTAATTGACGCCGCGCGATAGTTTCTGTTTACTCAAGGCATGTGAAATTGACGTTTACGTTAACTTGCCAACACAATGATAACAGGAGCTATGCTATGTCCGTTCGCGAAATCCCCATGTATATCGATGGTCAGCCGGTCACCTCTCAAAGCCAGGAGTGGCGCGATGTGGTGAATCCGGCCACCCAGGAAGTCGTGGCCCGTGTGCCTTTCTGCACTGCCGAGGAAGTCGAGCGTGCAGTTGCCAGCGCCAAAACGGCGTTCAAAGAATGGCGTAAAGTGCCGCTGGGCAAACGCATGCGCATCATGCTCAAGCTACAGGCGCTGATTCGCGAGCACACGCCCGAACTGGCGGCGCTGATTACCGAGGAGCACGGCAAAACCCTGCCGGACGCCGAAGGCGAGGTTGGGCGCGGGCTAGAGGTGGTTGAACACGCCTGCTCAATCACGTCGCTACAGCTTGGTGAGTTGGCTGAAAACGCTGCTAACGAAGTCGATGTGTATACCATGCACCAGCCGCTGGGCGTCGGGGCGGGCATTACTGCGTTTAACTTCCCGATTATGCTGCCCTGCTTTATGTTCCCACTGGCGATTGCTACCGGCAATACCTTTGTACTGAAGCCCTCTGAGCAGGACCCAAGCTCGACCATGCGCCTGGTTGAGCTTGCTCATGAAGCGGGCATTCCAGCAGGCGTATTAAACGTGGTCCATGGTGGCCCTGAGGTGGCCAATCAGATTGCCGATCACCAGGATATCAAGGCGTTGTCGTTCATCGGTTCGACCCATGTAGGCTCGCTGCTTTACAACCGCGCTGCCGCGGCGGGTAAACGCATGCAGGCGATGATGGGCGCTAAGAACCATTGCGTGGTGATGCCTGATGCCAACCGCAGCCAGGCGATTGATAGCCTGCTGGGCTCTGCTTTTGGTGCCGCCGGGCAGCGCTGTATGGCCAACTCAGTGGTGGTATTGGTGGGTGAAGCCCGCGAATGGCTGAATGACATTGTCGATGGTGCCCGCAGTATGAAAGTTGGCCCCGGTACCCAGCGCGATGCGGATTTGGGGCCGCTGGTATCTCCCCAAGCCAAAGAGCGGGTCGAGCGGTTAATTACCGCAGGAGAAAAAGAAGGCGCCAAGTTAATGGTCGACGGTCGAGGCTGTTCTGTGGACGGCTATCCGGAGGGTAATTTCGTAGGGCCGACACTGTTTGCCGACGTGACCGCAGAGATGACCGTCTACCGCGAGGAAATCTTTGGGCCAGTGCTCTGCGTGGTGAGCGTGGAAACCCTGGACGACGCCATCGCGTTCATCAACGCCAACCCCAACGGCAACGGTACCTCAATCTTTACCAACTCCGGCTGGGTCGCGCGGCGCTTTGAAACCGATATCGACGTAGGGCAAATTGGTATTAACGTGCCGATTCCCGTGCCGGTCGCCTATTTCAGCTTTACCGGCTCGCGTGGGTCGAAGTTGGGTGACCTGGGGCCGAACGGCAAGCAGGCGATTGCCTTCTGGACACAAACTAAAACCGTGACCGCACGCTGGTTCGAACCGGAGAATGTCTCCAGCGGTATTAACAGCACGATTTCACTTAGCTAACGTCACTTGCCTCCTTCCCCTCTGCTTTAGCTGAGGGGAAGGAGGCAGTGTGAGTCTTAAACCTCAGGCAACGGCTAGAAATCGTGAAACAACGGCAGGCTTTCTTCCAGCAGTTGCTCAATGGGATCAAGCTGACTTTCGTGCAGAACCAGTAATGACGGCTCTTCGATAAAGTGCTTGCCAGTCGGCACCAATAGCGCAAATTCTCCCTCTTCAAGATGAAACTCGTGAATCTCGCGCAGTCCGTAAGGTGTGTAGCATTGCGCGCAGCGATACGCTTCGTCCTCGCCGTATACTAAACGGTGGTACATTTTAAACAGCGTATAGAGTGCTAAACCGCCTTCGAAGGCGGGCCAGCGCGCTGGAATCGTGCGCGTCTCTTCGTTTAATGTTTGGCCATCCGCCTCAGCATTGGCGATCGCATCGCTAAGCGGGGACGCCAGCAGGGCGTCGTTATCGGTGGGAAATGCAGCGTTAGTTTTGGAGGCTTGCTGAAAGTCGTTTACCACGCGTTTGAAGTCGGCGACGTTATGAATGGCATAGTCCACATGCTGTAAATCCTCCGGCTCGAAGCTGCCGTTTTCCCAGCCATGAATGACGCGTAGCGTCATCAAGCCGCGCGCCATGGGGCGTGCCAACAGCAAATACAGCATAATGTGAAGGTGTAGCTGTCGTTCGTCGGTATCGTTTTCAAACGCCTTGTAAGGGTCTGCAAACAGTTCGTGTAGCCTGCCCGGCGTATGTTCCTTGGCTTCTGTGTAGCGCATAAACGTTTCCCTTCTCTAGCGAACCGTTTCGCGATTGGCGCACGGTCTTTATCATGTTATTGGGTTACTTACTGAGTATGGCGAGCGGTTGTCAAGATTGAAAGACCTTGTGACGTGAAACGCCGTTTGCCTGCGCGTTATGGCATACTCATGGTGCTTTACGCTGACGCGTTTATCGTTGAGGATAGCGTCCGTTTAGATAATTCTTTCACTCATTGTCGCCAGGGGAGCCCCCAAGGGCTGAGAGTGCGCTTAGCGTTTACCCTGGAACCTGATCCGGATCATACCGGCGGAGGAAGTGCGACATGTCTTACCTAACATCAGCCGTGCTAGCCGCGGCACTCGGTGGTTTTATCCTGCTTGGTCTGCGCGCGCGCTGGGCCGATGGCACGGTCGATGACTATATCACGGCACGTAATTCACAGTCCGGGGCATCTCTTGGGCTGTCGTTTCTCGCGTCCGGCATGGGGGCGTGGATTCTGTTTGCGCCGCCGGAAATCGGTGCGTTTGTGGGGCCTGTGGCGCTGACCGGTTATGCCCTCGGTTCGGCGCTGCCGTTTATCGTATTAGGCCTTTATGGACCCGCTATTCGCCGGGCGTTGCCGGAAGGCAGAAGCATCGCTGAGTTCGCCCAGGCATGCTTTGGTACAAACGTGCGGCGCTGGGTTTCGCTGGTCTCAGTGGCCTATATGGCCTGCTTTTTAGCCGCAGAGCTGACGGCCATTGGCGCGATTACCGCTTTGCTTTCCGATGTGCCGCCCGCCCTGGTGGTACTTGGCGTTGCCTTGAGTACGCTTGCCTATACCGTGCTCGGAGGACTGCGGGCAAGCCTTGCCACCGATCGCTGGCAAGCTTGGCTGCTGGTCGCTTTGTTGCTCATCGTCAGCAGCGTGGCGTACACACACCTGCCCGATATGCCCACGATGTCGTCGATGCCAAAGGTGCCGTTAAGCGACGCGCTGAGCGTGGCGATAACGTTGGTGATCGCCGTCACCGCAGCCAATCTGTTTCACCAAGGTTACTGGCAACGGGTATGGGCCGCGCAGGATTCACAAAGTCTTGGTCGTGGTGCGTGGTTGGGTGGCGGTATGACCATCGCCGTAGTGATGGTGATTGGCGGCTTGGGGATGCTTGCCTCGATCAGCGGGGTTGAGTTGGGTGATCCGCCGATGCCGTTTTTTGCTTTACTGGGTAACGCACCCTCTTGGCTTGCACTATTGGCTCTCGTGCTAGCGGTGACGCTGGTGGCATCGAGCGTGGATACGCTGCAAAATGCGATTGCCTCGTTGATGGTGTCTCAGCATCAGCAGCAGGGCAGATCACTAACCACCGCCCGTTGGCTGACCGTTGCCTTGATGGTGCCGGTGGTTATCATCGCACTACAAGGGCTCTCGGTACTGCGGCTGTTTTTAGTCGCCGACCTACTGTGCGCCGCGATTGTCGTGCCGGTACTGCTGGGGCTATGGCAGCGTATGACAACTGCCGCCGCTATCGGCGGCGGCATCGCTGGATTATTAGGCGCCGTTTTACCCGGCTGGGTCACGACCAGTAGCTTGGAAGCAGGGCTGCTAGCTGCCACTTTCCCCAATGGCATTCCTACGCTTGGGCCTTTTTTGGGGGCGCTATTGGCTTCCTCATTGGTAAGCGTCAGTTGGGCAAAGGTGGCCGGTAACCGTGCGCCTTGGGCAAAGCATGGCTGATCACGTTATGATGGTAGGCTACCGTCTACCATCATGGGTGACAGTCAATGAACTTCCCTATTCTGCCCGATGAAGAGGCTCGTCTGGCAGCCCTTTACGAATTGGCGCTGCTGGATACGCCGGAAGAACCCGCGTTTGATCGGGTGACGCGGCTGGTTACCCAGTTACTGAATGTGCCTACCTCGACCGTCACGCTGATTGACGCGAAACGCCAATGGATTAAATCGCGGGTAGGAACAGAACTTAGTGAAACCTCCCGCGACGTGGCATTTTGCGCTTACACGATTGCGGAAACCGTACCGCTGGTGGTTGAAGATACCCGTGAAGACCCGCGCTTTGCTGATAATCCGCTGGTGACGCAAGCCGATGGCGTACGTTTTTACGCGGGCATCCCGCTACGTACGTCAAAGGGTCTGGCACTAGGGTCGCTGTGTGCCGTGGATACCCGGCCGCGACGACTTAGCGAAGCCCAGCTCGACGCCTTGAAAGACCTGGGGGCGATTGTTACCGACGAAATCCACCTGCGCGAACGGTTCTTATTTGAAAAGCACCGCCGGGAGGCGTCGCAGGCCTCGCTTGAAGCACTGCACCTTGATCTCGAAAACCAGATTGAACGACGCACTCGAGAGCTGAATCTGGTGATCGAGTCGGCCTATGATGCCTACGTCAGTATTGATGACAACGATATTGTTTTAGATTGGAATCGCGCCGCAGCGACGATGTTTGGTTGGTCGCGTAAAGAAGCGTTGGCGCGGCCTATTCAGCAGCTGGTCTTTCCTGACGGGGTGCCTGAAGGCGATCATAAAACGCCCGTTACCTATTACGCCGCCTGTCGTGACGGAAGCCCATTACCGGTAGAAATACGCATCAAGGCACTCGATATTGATGGGAAAAGTCTTCGCAGCTTGTTTCTGCACGATGTCACCGAACGCCTTCAATTGGAGCGCTTGCGCGATCAGCAGGCTCGCGAAGATGTCTTAACCCTGCTGCCCAATCGGCGCGCGCTGGATGAGCGGTTGCCAGAGGCCATGGCGCGTACCCGACGCCAGCAAACCGCGCTTGCCGTGTTGTTTATGGATTTGGATGGTTTTAAAGCCGTTAATGACCTCCACGGCCATAGCGCTGGTGACGGGCTGCTACGTGAGGTTGCCAAGCGCCTCACCGCGGGTGTGCGTGAGACCGACTATGTGGCTCGCTGGGCAGGGGATGAATTTGTTGTATTGCTGGAAAGTGTCGCGTCCGAGGCGGCCGAACGGATTGCCCGGCAGCTCGTCGAAACAATAGAAAAGCCCATTCGACTGGCGGATGTCGAGGTGGACGTTAGCGCCAGTATTGGTGTCGCGCTCTACAAGCCCGGTGTAGATGAAACGGCCCAGGAACTGCTCAAGCGCGCTGATGTGGCGATGTATAACGCCAAGCATAATGGCAAAGCACAGGTCTGCATGGCCGACGCGCCCGCGTAACCCTATTCAAATGCCAAGGACGGACATGATTCGTACACTGTTAACCACTCCCGAGGGGGATATACACGAAGGTGGTGAACCGCTTATCGAGCTATGGCGGCAAACGCCGGGTAGCCATATTTGGGTGGACATGCAAGGTGAAAGTCAAGCCAGTGAGCGGCGCCTTTTAGAAGGCTTCGAATGCCATCCAATGGCCATCCAAGATGCTCACAAAGAGCGCCATCCACCGAAAATCGAAGAATTCGAGCACCACACGCTGATCATTTATCGCGGCATCTCGTCGTTTGATGCCCAGTTGAACTTCGTCCCCCAGCAAGTGTGTTTTTTTATCGGTGAACGCTTCCTGTTGACCCTGCATCCAGGGGAGGCATTAAGCATTGAGCGCTTGTTTAACGAACAAGGGCGCGCACTGCTGGCGCATTCGCCCGAGCATGTGGCGCTCAGGGTGATGTACTTGTCGGCCGGGTTTTATATCGACAGCCTGCTGGAATTTGAAGTTGAACTCAGCGACCTGGAAGACGAGTTGCTCGACAACGGTAACGATGTGCTGATGCGTAAAATCATCGCCTACCGGTCGCGGTTGGTAAAAATGCGCCGAATCTTCAGCTATCACAAAGGCATCACCCAAGAGCTAACCGCCTACGACTACGCTCATCTACCCCGCGAAGAGAGCGAAACCCGACACGCGATTACTGATGTAGAAGAACGCTTTGAGCGGCTTTATACCCTAACGCAAATGTACTATGACATTTGCGGCGACTTGGTGAATGGCTACATTTCAATTTCATCACACCAGCTCAATATCACCATGCGGGTGCTCACGGTGATTACCGCCATCTTTGTGCCGCTCACGTTTATTGTCGGCGTCTACGGCATGAATTTCGAATATATTCCGGAGCTTGGCTATCGCTACGGCTATTTCTTTGTTTGGGGCGTAATGCTGGGTATCGGCGGCATGCTGATCTGGCTATTCAAGCGCAAGCACTGGTTTTGAGGCTAACCAGCGCAAGCGCAGGGCCAACGCCAACAGGCCAATACTCAGTAGTAAAAGAAGCCCGCCTAGTAGCGGTGGAAAGGCCTGTGCGCCAAATCGATCCAATAGCGGGCCCGTGATTGAGGGGATAATCAGTGCGCCGAGGCTGGCTGCCATGAAAATGGCCCCCGTAGTGCGCCCGCGTATTTCCATTACATGGTTGCTCAGCGTAAATAAGGTGGGGAAAAACGCTGAAGCGGCTAGGCCGAACAATAGCGCGCCGACACCCAGTGGTAGCCATAGCGCATGCAAAGCGCCGGCGGTCGCCATACCTAACACTAAACCGCCGACCAGAAACGTCCAGGGGGAAGACCAGCGCAATAGGGGAATGGCCAGAAGTCGGCCCGCCGAGAGGGCAAGCCAGAATAGCGTAGCCAGCAAGGCGGCCTGCGCAGACGGTGACCCCGATAGTATGCCGTAGGCGGTAATCCATCCCGCAAAGGTGATTTCGAGACCCACATACAGCGCAAACAGCAGCATGAGTAGTCCCAGCAACAGCGGGTCACGGTGTTTGATGACGCGCGATGTACCGGGTTCATGATGAGCGTGTGGTTTCACAGGACTCGCGTATCGAGTAATAGGGACAATCACCATCAATAAACAGCTCGCGACGACCCAAAACGCCCACTGAAACTGTCCCGTTATCGCTAGTGCGATCATGATGACCAACGGGGTAAGCATATTGCCCACCCCAAAGCAGAAATGCAGTGCGCTAACGTTTGGCCCCGACGATTCTTTATGTAGCCACAACAGCAGCGTATTGCCCCCCGCGTTGAGCGACACCTCAGCAAAACCCAGCACCCCCAACATGGCGGTCAACAGCGCAAGCGATGGGCTAAAAGGTGTCAGTAACAGCCCTAGTACACCGACTAACGCCATACCGAATAGCACACGATGGCCGCTAGCGTGGTCGATGAGTACACCGGTGATCAAGGCTCCGGCCATGTTTCCCAGGGCGCGAGCGGTAAACAGCACGGCAATCTGGCTCATGCTGGACTCGGTCATGGCGGCGAAATGAGGTAGCGCAGGACCAAGCAAGCCACCCATTAAGCCAATCGCCACAAAAAGTGCAAAGTAGCGCCAAGTGAGGTCGCGATGGTAGGGCGATGAAAAACGCAGCATGCACCATCCTTGGACGTCTTTTATTTATACTCAGCGTAGCCTGCTTGAGACGGCGCGAAAGTTTGATATGGTCGTAGTATGTTCATCATGCCTTTCTTTCATTACTAAAGGAGTCCGCAAATGGCTGACTCAGTTGCTAGCGTAACGCCGCCGACCATGGCGGCCATGCTGTTAACCGGGCACGGTGGTGTCGAGAAGCTTGAGTACCGCCAGGACGTGGCGACCCCTAAACCCCAGGCGGGCCAGGTGTTGGTGCAGGTTACCGCGACGGCAAAAAACAATACCGATCGCAAAGCCCGTGAAGGGTTGTACCCCACCAAAGATAAAGGCGATGTGACCTCATTTGCGATGGGCGGCGAGCCGACGCTGACGTTCCCGCGTATTCAAGGAGCCGATGTGGCTGGCCACATCGTGGCGGTAGGCGAGGGGGTTGACGCCTCGCGGATTGGTGAGCGGGGGCTTTTGGATTTTAATCTGTATGCCGATGATCGCCGCGATATCAACCTGACACCCGATTACTACGGCCATGGGGCAGATGGCGGCTATGCCGAGTACATCGCCGTGCCCTCGGATCAGTTTCATCACGTACCCAACCCGGATCTACACGATGCTGAGCTTGCCGCCATGGGGATGTGCTCTTACCAAACGGCTTACCACATGATGACGTCCGCTAGCATAGCAGCTGGTGAGCGCGTGCTAGTCAGCGGTGCCAGCGGCGGTGTTGGCACCGCGCTGATTCAGCTGTGCCGCGTTGTGGGGGCGATTCCCTATGCCGTCAGCCAGCCCGATAAAGTCGATGCGCTACTCGCTTTGGGTGCCGAGGCGGTGATTGACCGGGGTGATCTGCCGACCTTTGTGGATCGCGTCCTGGCAACGACCGGTGGCCAGCCCATCGATGCAGTGATGGACCTGGTCGGCGGCGACATGACTAATTTGTTTATCGACACCATGATTGTCGATATGCAGCACCGTAAAAGCTATCCGCGGCTCTCCATTGCTGGCGCCAGCGGCGGCAATCTCAGCGAAATGATGTGGACGCGCATTTACCTTTATCAGGTGCAGATCTTTGGCGTGTCCCACGGCACACGGGAAGAGGCCGAGCAACTGATCGCCTGGATTCGCAACGGCGATTTGAAGCCTGTTTTACACGCTGCGTTCAAGCTGTCCGAATTACATGACGCCGAACGCTATTTTGTTAATCGCGATAGCAACTACCTAGGTAAAATTGTCATTGTTCCGGACAGCCAGTGGCAAACCCACGGTGTGCCGTTTGCCCTTAACGCACCTTAATCGCAAAGAGACCGGTGAATGAATACTCAGCACACCATTCAATTAATGGATACCCACGCGGGCGGCGATGTTAGCCGCATTGTGACCGGAGGTATTGACCACCTCCCCGGTGATAGCGTCCGCGAGCAAATGGAATACCTGCGCGACGATGCCGATGGCCTGCGTCGGCTCTTGCTCGAAGAGCCGTACGGCATTCCCGAAATGTCGGTGGATTTACTGGTGCCGCCCTGCGATCCGGAAGCGGTCGCTGGCTACATCATTATGGAGGTCATGGGCTACCCGATTTACTCTGGCTCCAACACCTTGTGTACCGCCACGGCCGTATTGGAAAGCGGTATTGTGCCCAAGCAGGAGGGCATTCAGCGTTTCAAACTCGAAGCGCCCGCCGGCCTGGTGCAGGTTGAGGCCAGGGTGCATAACGGCGTGGTGGAATCGGTGACTTGCGGCGGGCTGCCCAGTTACATCGACACCTACCGCGAGCAGATCCAGGTGCCGGGTATTGGCCCCGTGACCTATTCGGTCGCTTACAGCGGTGGCTTTTATGCGCTGGTGGATGCCGCTGAATTAGGCTTTAAGCTGACGCTGGAAGAGGAGACAGCACTAGCGCTTTGCGCGCATAAAATCGTTGAAGCGATTAAAGCGGAGCGCGGTTTTTCCCACTACACTCTGGGCGATGTCGGGCCGTTACCGTTTTTGCATTTCATGGGGCCGGAAGAACAGGTTGCTGAAGGCTACGTGCGTTCGCGTTCCACCACCTATGTGCATCCCGGCGTCATTTGCCGCAGTACCACGGGTACCGGCACTTCCGCGCGTCTGGCGCTGATGCATTACGAAGGACGGCTGAACCAGGGCGACAAGCTGGAAACCGTGTCGCTGCGCAACACCGGTTTTATCGGCACTTTCATTGATACCCACCAGGAAGGCGCGTATCAGGTAGTGGAAAATACGATTACTGGGCGCAGCTACGTGCTGGCGCATTCGAATATCGTGATTAACTGTGACGACCCGCTGGTTAACTGCGGCGAGCTGCATCACATCCTAAGCGACCGCCATCATCCCCCGCGAACTGAATTACCGGCTGAAACAACATAGCCCTCAGCCTCTATACGCTCCCACACCGGGGCCTTGTCGGCCTCGGTCATCTGACCCCAGTGGGCGATTTCATCCAGAGTGCGTCCGCAGCCCTCACATAGCGACCGGGAGCGCTCGATACGGCACACCTGACGGCAGGGTGATAGCGGACGCTGAATAGGGGGTGAAGTTACAGGCATCGTCACTCTCAGGCACAAGCAAGCAGTAGAAAAGGGAGCGGGATAAGCTTCTAAACGCCTAGCGTAACATGCCCCGCCCACCAGAGGGTGTGATAGCGTAATGGCTTCGTTCATGCGTTGATGAGGAAAGGCTATGCACTGTTTGCTCAATGAATCACCGCTGGAAGCGGGCATCTTGTATCGCCTGTTATCCGGCACGATTTGTCCGCGCCCGATCGCCTGGGTGGCTACCCAGGACCGTCAAGGCAACGCCAATCTCGCCCCATTTTCGTTCTTCAATGTGGTCAGCGTTGACCCGCCGGTATTGGGGTTCTCGCCGCTTCAGAACGGCCAAGGGCGCAGTAAAGACACCGTGCGTAACCTGGAAGAAAACCCCGAATGCGTGGTGCACATCAGCAGTGAAGCGTTGGTCGATGCCCTCAATACGACCAGCGCGAGCCTGTCGCCCGGTGAGGACGAGTTCATGCTTGCCGGGCTCGAAAAAGCCACCATGGCGGGGGTGTCGGTGCCACGTATTGCCAGTGCGCCGGTGGCCTTCGGCTGCCGGTTGCGCGACATCATTCGCTTTGGCGACCAGCCCATGGCGGGCAACCTCGTGCTCGCTAACGTGATTTCCCTGCATCTTGATGATGCCATCTGGGATGGCCGCCACGTTAATCTGGACGTGCTTACTCCCATCGGCCGACTGGCGGGCAGCGACTATATTCGCACAACTGACCGGTTCGCTTTGCAGCGCCCCAGCTAACCTACTCAGCAGTAGACCAACCGTCTGGTTACATACTTCGCTACAATGTTTACTTAGTAATTAAGGATAATTGTCCTTTAGTCCTATATTCTGCGGCCGATAGTACTGTTAGGCGCATTCCACGCTGATGTATCGCGTGGTGAAAAAAAGACGCCATTGTGCTGATTTTAAAGGTTTTACATAAGCCGTATTCGGCAATAAAGCGGGCAAGCAGATTAAGGAGGGGCAATGCGACGATTAGGGATAGCGTTACTGAGTGTGGCGTTAGTGCCGATGGCTCAGGCGGAACTTGAATTTGCCATCGTAGCACCGGACACAGGGCCGGCAGCTTCGCTGGGGCAGGGCATGCAGAAAGGGATTGAGACTTATTTTGCCGAAATTAATGCGGACGGTGGCGTCAATGGCGAGACGCTGTCACTGACCGCCTTTGACGATCAGTATGACCCCATCCAAGCTGCCCGCCATACCCGTGAAGTGGTCCAAGATGATGACATCCTAGCGGCGATCGGCAATGTGGGCACGCCCACCGCAACGGTCACCATACCGATCCATAATGAAGCGGAAACGCTGCTTTACGGCGCCTTCACCGGAGCAGGCGTGTTGCGACAATCGCCGCCTGATCGCTATGTCATCAACTACCGTGCAAGCTACGTGCAGGAAACCGCCGCAATGGTGGATGGCCTGATGGAAGCTGGTATTGAGCCGGAAGAAATTGCTTTTTTCACCCAAAACGATAGTTTTGGCGACGCGGGCTACAACGGAGCGAGGCAAGCCCTTGAAGCGCAAGGCTTCACCGGCATCGAAAATCTTGCCCATGGCCGCTTTTCACGTGGCACTCGCAATATCCACCAGGGGCTAGCGACCATTCTGCAAGCCGCCGAAACCCCCAAAGCGGTAATTATCGTCGGCACATACGGCCCTGCCGCTGACTTTATCCGCGAAGCTCGCCAGGACATGCCCGATGCGGTGTTCCTCAACGTCTCGTTCGTGGGAAGCCAAGCGCTGCTAAACGAGCTGGGTGATCAGGCCGAAGGGGTCATTGTTACCCAGGTAGTGCCGCCATTAGATGCCGACCTGCCGGCGGTTGAAGCGTATCGCCAGGCGCTCGCGGAATATGCCGATGACAGTGAACCCGACTTCGTCTCACTGGAAGGCTACCTGGCGGCCAAGTTATTTGTGGAAGGCGTAAAAGCCGCGGGCGATTCACCGGATCGAGACGCCATTGTCGATGGGATGCTAGGGCTCGGCGAGGTAGATATTGGCTTGGAAGAGCCGCTTCAGCTGGGGCGTGACGACCATCAGGCCAGCGATAGCGTCTGGCCGACCATTATTGCCGACGGCAAATTTGAATTAGTCGAGTGGTCAACGCTGCTGCGCTAAGGCGTTCATCCGCTGCTATTGCGTCATTTACCCCTGATACAAGCGAAGTTAGCTAATGAAAAAAACACTCAGTTTACGTGCCATGTTGATTGGCTTGTTTCTGGCCGCCGTTATCGGTGCCGTGGTGCTGGCAGTCACCGGCTGGGCAACCAATCAGCGTTTGATCGACTCGCAACGCTACATCACCGGTGACGTGATGCCGCTGCAAAACGCCAGCCGTGAAATGGTGTCGACCATGGGGGCTTTTGGCCAGCGCCATGCCGACCTGCTGGCGGCAGAGAACGACGACGAGTTGGCGAACATTACGCCCCGGGAAACGCTGGACGAGCGCTTCAGCGAGGCCCGTAGTGACTTGGCGGCAGACGATACCGAAACCCAATCAGGCCGGTTGGCTGCATTGGATGAGTACTACCAGGCCCTCCTCGAAAGCGACACCTCGCTGGAAAGCGTCCGCCAGGAAGAGCTCGCCTTGCAAGCGCGCATGGCGGAACAGCTGGCTGAGATGCAAGCGTTAATCAGCGAGGTAATGAGCAGTGCCGGGGATATCGCCGGGCGAACTGCGCTGGTTCAAGTGCGTGAGCAGCGTGAACTCGAGGAGCGTTTAAACGCCTGGCGGGAAGACGGTATGACCACCTTGCCCACCGGGTTGCTGGATAACTTGTTTAGCAATGATGCTGAGATAAGCCGTCTCAGCAGCGACGTACGCATCGCCGTCGCGATGTTGGCCGACCAAGGCCGACGCTTAATGCAGGTCGAAAGCGAAGATGCGCTGGTTAATCTGCGTCACAACGAGATCGCCCAGCAAATTGGCTTGGCTCGCCAGTCGCTGGCGGGCATTACTCGCTCGCCAAGCACTGATACTGAGCAAGTAGAGCTGGTTAACGGGCTGGACGATATTATCGTTGAGCTGGAAAGCTTAATGATCGCCGATGACAGCTCGGTATATGCGCTGCGCCAACAGCAGTTGGATCGCCGTGCACAAGTCCAGAGCGAGCTTGATAGCGTCAGCCAGGCGATGGACCAGATGAGCGACGCATTAACCGATGTGGAAGCCTACGCGGTCGAGCAGGCCGACACTGCCGCTGAGCAGGCCGAAATGCTGGCCAATGCGGGTCGTACGCTATTAATCGTGGTAACGCTGGTGGTGATTGCGCTGCTGGCGATCTTTGGCTGGCGCACGATGGTGCGCGTGCTCGGGCCGCTTTTGACCATGCGTCGTCAAATGGAAAATATCAGCGGGGCCGCTGGCGAAAATGCCGACCTTTCAATGCGCCTTGATCTACAGCGCAACGACGAAGTGGGGCAAACCGCGCAGGCTTTCAACCGCATGATGGATACGTTTGAAGGCATGGTGGCGCAAATTCGCCAAAGCGCTGAGGCGATTGCCGCCAGCAGTCGCCAGATTGCCTCCGGTAATGAAAACCTTTCCCAGCGTACCGATCAACAGGCCGCCTCGCTTGCCGAAACAGCGTCGAGCCTTGAGCAGATCACCGCCACGGTCAAGCAAACCGCTGACTACGCTGACCATGCCAAAGGTGCGAGCACTAGCGTTGACCAGCGCGCGCGCTCGGCTGGTGATGTCGCTAAACGCACCACAGAGGCGATGGGTAATATTCGTGAATCCAGCGAAAAAATCACCAGCATCATCAAAGCGATTGATGACATTGCCTTCCAAACCAATTTGCTGGCGCTCAATGCGTCGGTAGAAGCGGCGCGGGCCGGTGAGCAAGGACGCGGCTTTGCCGTAGTCGCTCAAGAAGTGCGTAAGCTGGCGGGTAGAAGCGCTGAAGAAGCCGCACAAATTCGCCACTTGGTCGACGATAGCGTGGCCAAGGTTAGCGAAGGCGAGCACCTGGTCAATGCATCAAGCTCTCATCTGAACGAAATCGTCGAGAGCTTAACCGAAGTGACGCGTTACGTGACGGAAATCGCCCAGGCAACCCACGAACAGTCCTCCGGTATTGAGCAGATCAACCAAGCGATCGCCCAGTTGGATCAGGTGACCCACCAAAATGCTCACTTGGTGCAGGAAGCCTCCACCGAAAGCCAGACCCTCGACGAGCGTGCCAGCGACATGAACTCACTGGTCAGTCGTTTCAAGGTCGGTGAAGGCGCTGGACAGCGTCATCTTTCGCTGCCGGAACAGAAAGCCGCTCCCCGCCTAAGCTAGTCTGACAGGGCACCCGCCGCCATTGTGCAAAGCATGGCGGCGGGTGTAGTAACGGCCTACTACCCCTCATTTCTTCGCGCTTGCTACGCTCAGTCCACACGCGATCCCGCGTGGTAACACGATCGTTGGCAACGTCGTTGTTGATGGCTTTTTAATAACGTTGTTGCTAATAAGCTGATAACAAGGAGACGTGATATGACCAGCAAGCGCATTTTAATGATTACCGGCGACTTTACCGAAGATTACGAAACCATGGTGCCTTTCCAGGCACTGATGGCGGTGGGGCATCAAGTGGATGCGGTATGCCCCGACAAGCAAGCGGGCGATACCGTGGCTACGGCCATCCATGATTTTGAAGGCGACCAGACCTATACCGAGAAACCTGGCCACCGATTTGCCCTCAACGCGACCTTCGCCGACATCAATCCGGCGGACTACGATGCGCTGGTGGTCCCTGGTGGGCGTGCGCCGGAGTATTTACGCCTCAACAAAGCGGTACTCAGCATGGTGCAGCACTTTTTTGACGCCCAAAAACCGGTGGCGGCGATCTGTCACGGCGCTCAGCTGTTGGCCGCAGCGGGCGTCTTGAAAGGTCGCGAGTGTTCAGCATATCCGGCGTGTCAGCCCGAAGTAGAGCTGGGCGGCGGACGTTTTCGTTCAATCGATGTGACGGAAGCGGTCACCGATGGCAACCTGGTAACCGCCCCTGCTTGGCCCGCCCATCCTGCCTGGCTAGCCCAGTTTATGGCGTTAATGAATCGCTAAGTGAGCCGCGTATTAGCGCCCATCTGGTTCTGCGCCCAAGACGCCTGGGCGCAGAACCAGATGGGCGCTATGCTGATAGCATGACTCACTTCGAAGAGGCGGCGTGATGTGCAAACTGTTTATCGATGCGGACCCTTCGCTCTGGCAAAGCGCGAGCCATTCGCTGCGTATTGACGGCATGGTGACTAGCGTGCGCCTGGAAAATTACTTTTGGCAGATTCTTGAGGAAATTGCCCAGCGCGACGGTATGAACACCGCTCAAATGATCACGCGGCTTTACCACGAATCGGTAGCCGCGGGGCATGATGCGGGAAACTTTACGTCGTTTTTACGCGTATGCGCGCTGCGCTATCAGGCATTGCAGCTAAGCGGTGATATACCGCACAGCGTAGACGTGCCGATTGGTTCACTGGATGCCGAGCACATTCGTTGTCGCGAAATCACCACGCGGGCGAAACAGGTGCACTAAACAGGCTATTCCAGCCGCTCTCGCAGGCGATTAAGAAAGCTTTCAATACGTAGCGCGTTGGTGCCTACATCACTGGCACCTAAGCGTGATGCCGAACGCATATCTACCTGAATGTCGTTTTCTTGCTCGGTGAGTCGGATGACGACATCATCTTTAAAACCAAACCAGCGGGTGACAGCCGTGGCTTCGATGGTGTTGTCGGTAATCGCTGCAATCTCCCAGCCTGCGGCTTCAACTTCTGACTGGGCGGCGCTGAGCACACGCGAACGCGGTGCTGCTACCATGAGCGGCTGCACCTCGGGATAGGCGTCCCGCTGCTGACGCGCCGTTTCCTCGCCTGGGTAGTCAACGCCGTTGGGCGCGGCTTCCCGGGCATCGCGTAGGGCATCAAAGGTCGGCGGGTTCTGGGTGTCGGTGGTGATGTCGTGAATAACCGGTGCCTGCTGGGCACGCTGCCAGTGTTGCCAGGGCATATACAGCATGGCGACGGTGCCCACCAGCACGATCACTGCGACCACGCCAGCGCCGGGACGGCGTGTCAAAGCGCTGACCACCAGCAAAATCAACCCCAGCGCTGCTGCTGCCGCGGCAAGATAGACGCCATAGCGCAGTAGGCTGAAGGCATCGCCCAGTTCAATTAGCTCCCCGCGGTAGGCCGGGCCAGCTCCGCCCATCAGTAGCAAAGCAGCCAGCAGCGCTAAAACGCTTAGCCATGCCAAAGCATTAGGCCACCGGCCGCCGTTGGCTTGCCGAGTACTGGGTGGTTTTGTCATGCTTTTCCCCTGATGAATAACGTGTTAAGCGACTCACTCCGACGTCAGCATAACCAGCTATTTCACGTTATGCTTGTCTTCCTGCAATGAGAACGTCAACCACGATGCCCCAGACTGACCCAGAGGCTCCGATTGCCACCCAGGTGCGCACACTGCTAGCCAGCATGCCAAGCGCAGCATTGCCCATCACTTACCAGCAACTGGCAAGTGCCTTAGGGCTTATGCCCCCGCGCACCATTCAGCGCGTTGCACAAGCGCTAGAGCAGCTCATGAAAGAGGATGTGGCAGCAGGGCGGCCAATGATCGCGGCGCTGGTGGTTAGCCGCCGAGGTGATGGCTTGCCCGCCCCAGGCTTTTTTCAACAGGCAGTAGCGCTGGGCCGTTTTCCTGCCGACCCGAGCCAGCATGAAGCGCTATATATGGCTGAACGTGAAAAGGCGCTTGAGTCTCGAAACTAAGGCCTAAGGCCCCTTCACTACCTTTTCCGCAGTGGATCGAGCAGGCCACTCAGACCGTTATGGTCGATCTCATGCATTAAATGTAGCAGTTGTCCGATTTCGCCTGTTGGGAATCCCTCGCGTGCAAACCAGTTTAAGTATGGTCCGGGTAAGTCGGCGATAATCCAGCCTTCATATTTGCCGAAGGGCATCTTGCGGTTTACCAGCTTCTCAAGGTCTTCTGGGTTCACCTGTAGATTCCTTTTATGCTTAATTTAAGCACCTTTTATATTTTTAAAACGCTATCATCAACGCGTAATGGATTTTATTTTCGCATAGCGCGCTCTAGGATAGAGCAATCAGGATGGTGCGGTACGCTAGCCAAACGAAGCAATGCCATTAATATGACTCTCGCTACAGGAGATAACCATGAGCCTTTCCCCTTTTCACCTGGCAATTCCCGTCTACGATTTGAGTGCTGCGCGTGCGTTTTATAATGACGTGTTCGGCTTAAGTGAAGGGCGCTCAAGCGATCACTGGGTTGATTTCAACTTTTTCGGGCATCAGCTCGTCATTCACGAGCACCCCAAAACGCCGGGCCAGGAAGACGTTCACACCAACCCAGTCGATGGCCACAATGTGCCGGTGCCCCATTTTGGTGTGGTGCTCGGCTGGGATGAGTGGGAAGCCCTGGCGGAGCGTCTTAAGGCCCGCGACACCGACTTCGTGATTGAGCCTTACGTGCGCTTCAAAGGCGAAGTGGGTGAGCAGGCCACCATGTTCCTGCTTGACCCCTGCGGTAACGCGTTGGAATTCAAAGCCTTCAAGGACATGGGCCAGCTATTTGCCAAATAGTTGCTGCGTTATGACCGCATGGCCTGCTCTTGGCGACGATGCTGCAATGGCGCGTCGCCAAAATAGCGCTTATAGTCGCGGCTGAATTGCGGCACGCTGCGGTAGCCCACCGCTTGTGCCGCCTGGCTGACGTTATGATCATCCTGAAGCAATAATTGCTGGGCTTTGATTAGCCGAAGTTGCTTGATGTATTGCGCCGGCGATGCGCGGGTGATTTGTTTAAAGTGCTGGTGAAACGTCGAGGGGCTCATATTGGCCTGACGAGCTAGCTGCTCGACGCTGTAATGGTCGGCGAAGTCGCGATGCAGCGACGATAGTACCTGAACGATGCGCGCGTAATGACCATGTCCGCGCACCAGCGCCTTAAGCGCCGGGCCCTGCTCGCCTTTTAATGCCTCAAATACCACATCGCGTATACGTGCCTTGCCCATCGTGTTGAGTTCAGCGGGCTCATGCAGTGCACGCACCAATCGCAGCACTGCGGCTTGCATGCCCGCATTCATCGCCACCGATGCCATGGGCAGCGTGGCCTGGTTGTGACCGAGTACCTCGCCCATGGTGGCCACCATTTCGCTAAGCAGCGCAGGCTCCAACTGAATGGATACGCCTAGCAAAGGTGCCTCAGGCGAGCCGTGGGTTTCGCATTCAAACGGCAGCGGTAAGGTTTGTACCAAGTAGTGGCCGGGGTCGTAGTGAATTTCCCTATCGCCCAGATAGCCGATCTTACGCCCCTGGGCGATGATAATTAGGCTAGGCTGGTAAAGCAGTGGCGTGCGGGCCTGGTGGCGAGCAAGCCTCAACAGCGACACGCCGCTCAGCGCGGTAGGCGTCATGCCTTGTTGGTTGACCAGCGGCGTCATCAGTTCCGCCAGTTCACTGCCTGCTTGGGCCGCATTAAGGCCAGGGTTGGCGACTTCACTCGGCATAATAGCTCCATAATCAAGCTTCCATTAATAAAGACGATTATGTCACGTTTTTCGGCATATTTTGTTATTTTATAGCGATTGTATGGAGGATCGTGCAAAAGTTTCGTAGCTTCATTCATCGCTATCTCGGCCTATTAGGTCAATAATAGGTGTTCATCCCCGTCGTTGAGGGGGATCGCTGAAAAAGGAGCTTCATTCGATGAGTCAAGCCAAAGCCTACGCGGCATTGTCTGCAGATAAACCGCTAGCCCCGTTCACTTTTGACCGTCGCGAGCCTCGCCCGGACGACGTCGCCATCGACATCTTGTACTGCGGCGTTTGCCATAGTGATCTGCACTTTGCTCGCAATGACTGGGGCATGACGCAGTTCCCTATCGTGCCAGGTCATGAAATCGTCGGTCGCGTGACCGCCGTGGGCGACAAGGTGAGTCGCTTTAAAGAAGGCGATATTGTCGGCGTTGGTTGCATGGTTGATTCCTGCCGCACCTGCTCGGCCTGTAAAGATGGCGTGGAGCAGTACTGTTTGGAAGGCTTCACCATGACCTACGGTAGCGAGGACCGCCAGGATGGCACCATGACCCAGGGCGGTTACTCCAATAAGATTGTGGTCAGCGATCACTTCGTGTTGAAAATGCCCGATGGTATCGATCTTGCCTCTGCCGCGCCGATCTTGTGTGCCGGCATTACGACCTACTCGCCGCTCAAGCATCACGGCGTAGGTAAAGGCCACAAAGTGGGCGTGATCGGTATGGGCGGCTTGGGTCATATGGGCGTTAAACTGGCTAAAGCGCTAGGTGCTGAAGTCACCGTGTTTACCCGCTCGGATGCCAAGGTTGAAGAAGCCAAGCGTAACGGTGCCGACCACGTTGTGGTGTCTAGTGACCAAGCGCAGATGGACGCCGTGGCCGAAACCTTCGACTTCATGCTCGACACCGTGCCGGTTCAACACGATCTCAATCCCTACCTGGCGTCCTTGAAGTATGATGGAACGCACATTCTGGTCGGGCTGATGGAGCCCATCGAGCCGGCGATTGAAGCCTTCAATCTGGTCTTCAAGCGTCGCGTCGTAGCGGGCTCACTGATCGGCGGTATCGCTGAAACCGAAGAAGTATTGCAGCTATGTGCCGACCAAGGCATTACCTGCGACGTTGAAATGTTGGATATTCACAACATCAACGAAGGCTTCGAGCGAATGGAGAAAGGTGACGTTCGCTACCGCTTTGTCATCGATATGGCGACCATTTAACACCGTTAACGGTGCGTCTTAACTAGTCTGTTTACGTTGCCCGGTGGCGAGCGGCCTGCTCGTCACCGGTTTTTTGTTAGACCAAGGTCTATATTTTTGTCAATTTCCTTCATGTTGTGCGATGTTGGCCGATAGTCGTTGATACCCACACTTAAAAAAGCAAAGGGATCAACAGGATGAAGCACCTCTCGATTAAATGGAGCCTAACCGCCGCGCTGGTCATATTGCTGTTAATGATTGGCTTGATTAGCGGGCTGGGTTTCTATTCGAGCACCACCAGTGAAAATGCCCTCCAAGAATTGGCGATTAATAACGGGGAGCTCGCCAACGCCGCCAACCGCACCCAGGTCAACGCGCTTCGCGCCCAGACGTTTTTGGATCGCTACGCTAGTTTCAGTACTCAGGGAAATCCAGACAAAGGGGAAGAAAGCCAAGCAATGGCCCAGGCGGCGGTTAATGCCGCCGATGAGCGGTTCGAGCAGTTTCGCCAGGTTGAACTCGCTGAAGATGACCCACGCACTGAATACGTCAGCGCTATGGTGGACGCTTACGATGCCTTTGTGACCGAAGGTATTACGCCTTTGCTTGATGCGGCCCCGTTTCAAGTCCAGCGAAGCCAGGAAGAGCTAAGCGAATTGGGCATTGCCTTTGACGATGCCATGCAGGCGTTTACGGATTACGCTAACCAGCGCAGCGATGCCATGCTGGTCGACGTTGCGTCGCTGAACCAAATTGTCGGCACCATCGCTATTGTTCTGCTGGTCATTGCCGTGCTGGCCACGGTCATCATGCGCATGGGCATTGTGCGTGGCCTGGTCACGCCGCTGCGCGAGGCGGTGGTGCACTTTGAACGCATCGCCAGTGGTGATTTAACCGCTCGCATTGAAGACCGTGGGCGTAATGAGGTAGGGCAACTCTACCAAGGGTTGGCCGACATGCAGGCCAAGCTTAAGTCGCTGGTGGTTTCGCTACGCGAAAGTAGCGACAGCGTGTTTAGCGGAACCGGTGATATTTCAGCGGGTAGTCAGGATCTTTCCGCGCGCACCGAACAGCAGGCCGCCGCGCTTCAACAAACCGCCTCCAGCATGGAGCAAATGGCCACCACGGTTAGCCGTAATACCGAAACCGCCCAAGAGGCTGATCAATTGTCAGTCGCAGCCTCACAGTCGGCCGAAAGTGGGGGCAAGGAGGTGGCTCATACGGTTCAACTGATGCGCGATATTGCCTCAAGCGCCGAACGCGTCAACGATATTATCGGGGTGATTGATTCGATTGCCTTCCAGACCAATATTCTCGCTTTGAACGCCTCGGTTGAGGCAGCGCGGGCCGGGGAGCAGGGGCGTGGTTTTGCCGTGGTGGCCAGCGAAGTGCGCCTTCTGGCAAGCCGCAGCGCCGACTCGGCTAAAGAGATCCGCCAGTTGATCGAGGCAACCACCGGCCAAATTCATCAGGGCGCGCAACAGGCCGAGAGAAGCGGTGAAACGATCAACGACACCGTAGATTCTATCCGCCAGGTCACCACGCTGGTCAGTGAAATCTCCACCGCCACGCGGGAGCAGAATAGCGGCATCGAACAAATCAACGCCGCGCTGACTGAAATGGACTCGGTGACCCAGCAAAACGCGTCGTTGGTTCAACAAACCAACGTTGCCGCCGCCTCGCTAGAGGGGCAAGCGAAGCAGCTTGCCGCCTTGATGGCGACCTTCCGGTTGGAACAGGGGGAAGTAGACGCGCAGTCAAGTGCGGATGCCCATGATATGGATGCTAAGCAGCCTATCGCTACCCTGGCGACGCCTAGCAAAGCAAGCCCACAAAGCAAAAAACAGCCAGCGCACGCTCAGCAAGATAACGACGAGTGGGACGAGTTCTAGCAAGCCTGAAAAACGCCCCCGCCTCATGGGCGGGGGCAATAATCAAAGGTGGGCGCACACGCGTAGGCGGACGTAATCAGCGGTCCAGTTACCCTGGGCGTCGCGAAGGCTGTGGGCTAACAGCATCTGGGTATTGTCGATCACTGATTCGCGCAAGTCGTCTTCCAGCCCATGTAAAAAAGGACTCGCGAAGGTATCGAGCCAGCCGATGATGCCGGTGGGCAGTGGCGTTGGGCGGGGTAAGAGCTCAATCGACTCAACCTTAAAACCGACTGTTTCCAGCAAATGGCGATAGTCATCCGCAGTGGGGAAGTACCACGGGTAGCGGCCCCGGGCGCTGATACCACGAAACTGCAGCGCGCCGATGAGTGCGGTACAAATCGCCGCTACGTTGCCATGCCCGCCAAACTCGGCGACAAATCGCCCGCCCGGTTTTAGCGCGCGCTTGATGCTGGCCAATACCGATTGGGGGTCGAGCATCCAATGCAGCGTCGCGTTGCTAAACACGGCGTCAAATTCCTGGTCAAACGGCATCTGGTAGGCATCCATCACTCTGGCGTTGAGCCCTCTTTCTTGAGCAGCGCTGACCATCTCTTGCGACGCATCAATGCCCACTACCTCGGCTCCACGTTGGGCAATTTTCTCGGTTAGCAAACCATCGCCGCAACCCAAGTCTAAAATCCGTTCACCTGGTTTTGGGGCAAGCAGCGCTAACACTTCGTCGCCCATCTCGGGCACAAAGCGCGCATGCTGGGCATATCCCTCTGGGTTCCAGGATTGCCGAGTCGACTCGCGTGATGAATCCGTCATAAATGCTTCCTAGCGTAGGGTTCCGTTAAACCATAGGCTAAGTATAGCGCGACATGCGGTTAAGTGCGTGGTGCAACAGGCTGTTTACTGCAACATAAGGGTTGGTTTTTGTATCTGAACGGGCGCAGATGCAGCGAGGTCGGCACAGCGGGTGCCGCTAGGCAGGCAGCACCTTATTTGCTTTATGTACGTGCGTATCAGGCACGCATAAATCTGCGGCGATAAAGACATTTCGCTCATGCGCAAGTAGGTCTGGTGCGGTTGAGAAAGTAGTCGCTACAAACGGTGATGTCATTCCCCGCAGCAGCGCTGAGTAGTTGAGGCCAAAGCGGATTTCCGTACCGGGTGGTAGGCGGTGCGGTGTCTCAAGTACTAGGTGGTCGCTGCTGGCCGCCAGAATGCGGACGCCTTCTGGGGGTGTTAGGCCTTCGGGGTCAATATCTTGTCGCCCTATTGACGCGATGGTCTGAATAATGGTGCCGCGTTCACGCATTTCGACCGGCGAGCCGAACGCGGCCTCTGCCGTGATGCCGCGCGGTGAGGTCGGTTTGGCTAACGATTCAATCACCGATACCACCAAACTGAACGCATTGGTGTACAGGCCTTTCAAGGGCCGTCGTGTGAGGGGGTCGCAACCAAGCAAAATGGATTCACCCAAACGCAGGTCGTTAACGCGGCCAGTGGAAGACTGCATGGCCCAGGCGAGATTGGCTGAATTGCCTCCCGACACGATCGGCAGCGCTTGCGCTAACGCATTTTCAAGACCACTAGCAAGTGAGGTTAGCTCGCCCATATTCTCCACGCTGGGCACCACCCCGGCTCGGCATGCGAGATTGGTACCCAGGCCCAATAGCGTGACATTGCTAAGACGCACGATGTGCTGGGCAGCGTCGAGAACACCGCTTGGCAGCACACCTTCGCGCAGGTCGCCAAGCTCTACCATCAATATCACGCCATGCACCAGGCCGTGTTTAGCCGCCGCTGAGGCGAGCGCTTCGGCTACTTCAAGTTCACTCACCTGGCTGATATTGGCACATGCGACCGCACGTTCGGCTTGTTCAGGCGTGGGAGAACGCAGTAGCGTTAAAGGTATCTCAATGCCCGCTTTGCGAAGCGCTTCAAGGTTTTCGATCCGTGAGTCCCCCAAACGCTCGGCACCACCGGCCATCATTGCGCTGGCTACTTCTGGTAAGCCTAATGCTGCCTTAGTAACGCCGGTGACCTGGATGCCCTTAGTGGCTAACAACGTCACCAGGGTGCGCGTGTTCTCCTCGATCTTGATCAGATCGATCTCGATACGCGGCGAGGTCATACGACTTCCAGCGGCTGCCGTGCTTTCAGTGTGGGGAAGGCCGCTGTGACCATAGCGACAAGTTCGCAAGGCGAATGCCACAGCGCATCGGTGGCGGGAATGCCAAGCTCGGCCTGATACCGCTTAGCCGCGTCTAAAACCTCTGTGGAGGACATGTCCTCATGGTTGATCGCTAGGCCAATGACCTTGGTCTGGCCGAACAGCTCGATAAGCTGAATCTCTGATTCGGGAGTCGGCATGCGGACATCAGGGTAGTCGCTGAGCATTTTGCGCGCTGGGGCATGCTGCATAATGACTGCTTGCGGGCGGCTGGCGCGCAATACCACCGTCGAACTCAGGTAGGCGGGATGGCTCAACGCGCCTTGGCCTTCTATAACAATAACGTCGGGGTGCTCGCCTTCATAAGCGGCCATCACCGCGCCTTCGAGTTCGCCCACGCCAAATTGGGCAGGAATGGCATCCAGTGCCACGCCATAGGCGGCGCCCTGCATCAGGCCAGTTTGGCCCGTTCCGACCATGACTGTGTGAATGCCCGCTTCGTTAAGCGCCTTGGTAAGCAGGGTAGACGTGGTGCGTTTACCAATCGCGCCATCGGTGCCCAATACAGCGATGCGTATGCAGTCAACGTTAGCAATGGCACCATCGAACATACGCAGGTGCTTCGTCGGGCGTGGTCGGCGGATATCGTAAAGCGTCGCGCCGGCAGCGTTTGCTGTCGCTGACATTTCCGGGTCGTCGGCGAGAAACTCGTGTAGACCAGAGACCACGCTGACGCCCGCCGTCAATGCCGCCAACACGACTGCGCGGTCAGCCTCAGACATCAATCCAGATAAAGGTGCCAGCCCAAATATAAGCACATCGGGCAGGGAGCCGAAATCGGCAAGCGCTGTGGTTAAATCGGCCACTATTGGAATGCCCGCTGAAGGCATACCCAGCGCGAGGCCCGCGTCTGTGCCGGCCATGGTGCTGTCGATAACGCAAAGGATGCGGTATTTCTCACTGCTGCGCACCAGACCGTTGGCCGTTTTGCCATCAATTCGGGTGAAGTTGCCCTCGCAATAAACGATAGCCGTTTGGCGAGTATCATTGGTAGATGTGTGCGAGCCGAATATAGCTTTTAAGGAACTAGGAAGCATGAATCACAAACCTCAGGTTTGGACTCAGAGGAGGCAACAGGTAGGTACCGGCGGAAGAGTGCCGACGTCAACGAGAGGTCTCCACTAAGGCAAGTGGATGTACGTCAGCATACACACAACGGGGCCTCCCGTATGTTTTGTTTGCCCCAGAGAAAAATCCATGCGCCTGCGTTTTCAGGTACGAGGTGGATTTGTTTTCTTCGCCTATACTCACAGGAACCATAACAATAACGGCCGGTGTGAGTAATACTTCCGGCCAGCATCTAAGGAGAACTTTTCATGACTCTAAAGCGTGCCTACTGCCTGCTGGCAGCGTTTTATAGCGTGTTACTGATGATCGGCATTATCGCCGTATTGATGGGCGGCGGCACGCCGCTCGCGGCGGTGTATCTGGTCGTTGGCTTTTTTGCCGTGCTGGGGCTGTGGGGGGCAAGCCTTGAGTGCAGCGTGATGAATCCGCGTATGTGGCGCCCGCTGGCGGTTGCCCTCGCTGTCGGTGGGCTCGTGCAATTTGTGGTAATGCTGCAAATGTCGGTGTCAGGAACCACGCTGACATGGGTATTAACCAGCAGCATCTTTGCCATCCTGCTAGCCGTGATGCTCTACCACTACGGTAACCGCGACCAACCGCTATGGGCAACGGCAGCCGAGCGAAGCGACGCTAGCCGCCTGCGTGTCATGCTGCAGCAGCAAACCGCGCTCACCGCGATTCACCGCGAAGGCGAACGCGAAAACCACGCCAACGTATTTAAAGTGGGTAATGAATACGAGGCCAATATTACCCGCCACTCACCGGAAGGTCAGGAAGCCTTTAGCGAACGCTTCCGCCATCCTGAATCGTTAGTGTTCTTTCTGGAAAAGTTCGCCAGCATTACGATCAAAGACTTTCAGCGGCCGGCGACGCCCGGCTAAAGCGGGGCGCCGCCAATGGGGGGCTACTCGACCAGATCAAGCAGGCGGTCGGGGTAGTTGGTGAACAGGCCGTTTACCCCCCATTCCATCAGGCGCTCCATTTCTTCGGTTTCATTGACGGTATACACATGCACCGGCAGGCCGTTGTCCTGGGCTTGCTTAACAAAGTCGGCATCAATGACCTCTTCGCCTTCGTAGATGACGTTAGTGCCAATACCCACTGCGTAATCGGCCACTTCCTGGAAGTCTTCATCGGTAATCTCGGCGGGCCCCGGGGTCACGTCTGTCCATTCCACCAGGCGTGAGTCGTCTTCTTCGCTTGGGTAGTACCACACCAGTTGGATCAGCGGTACATCGTCATTTAATTCCTGCACTTTTAACAGGCTGTCCTGCTCGAAGGACTGCACCAGCACGCGGCCATTCTCGACCATATCGTACTCTTCCAGCGTTTCTACCAGGGCTTCTTCCAGGCCTGGGTTTAATTGGGGCGATTTGGTCTCGATGTAGTAGCGGGCATCGTGACCAAAGCGCTCGAAGAGCTCATCCAATGTGAGAATTTGCGCGCCTTCAAAGGCCGAGTCGGCGCTATCGGGGTTCTCGTCGTTAAACCAGGTGCCGGTATCCAGCGCTTTGAGTTCTTCTAAGGTGTAATCATTAATTTCGCCTTCACCGTCACTGGTGCGGTCAATGGTGTCATCGTGAAACACCACTAACTCACCGTCCGAGGTAATCTGAGCGTCTAGCTCCAAGTAATCGACGCCCCACTCATGAGCCTGTTCGAAGGCCGCCATGGTGCTTTCCGGCGCGTGGCCGCTGGCACCACGGTGGGCGATGACTTGAAACGCTTCCAGATCTTTTAGCTGCTGCTCCAGAGGCGATGTGTCTGCTATCGCCGCAGTGGTGGCAGCACCAGCGAAAAGACCCAGCGATACAGCGGTAGCAAGCGGAAGACGTTGCATAGGAGTTCCCTTTATTGAATGTTCATTTAATAACCCTACCCGTTTTCAGTGGCTATTCCAAATTGCCAGCATGTAACATAGTGAGTGTTGAACTGAAGAGAAAAGTCGCTGATCTCACGGGTTTACCCAGAAACTGCTAATCTTGAAATGTTCTTAAACTGCACCGCTTTTTAAGCAAGTTGATATTTAAAATGGCCAAACCAACAGGCGTGGTACCCATCGTTATCCATTTCATTGCTGCCCTGCTGACGGGCGTGGTGCTGGGTAGCGTGGTACAAACACAGTTTAATCTCGCCGCGCTTCGAACGATGGGCGTTAGGATTCCGCTGGAGCAAAGTGTGGCCACTACGCTTCAGGATCTCGCCAGCTTTGCGCCGCTTTATGCACTGCTGTTTGGATTGGGGTTTGTTTTTTCCCAAACCGCGGCTGTGCTGCTTTCCCGATGGCTGGGCGGCAGGTTTCTGGCGCTGTTATGCGCTGGCGGTGCGGCCGTTGGGCTTTGGGCGACGCTATGGCTGGTCAACACCCTGGCGCCGCCGCCCACCTTGATTGCCGCCACGCGCGGCACCGCGGGGCTTATCGCCATGCTGGCAACCGCAGGGGTGGCGGGTTGGCTGTTTGCCCTGCTGCGCCGGCGGGCTGGATACGCCAAGCGCCCGCGCGGCTTTTCCGGTATGGCGCTGGTTCTTGGGGTTGGCAGCTTGGCCGCCGCACTGCCCGGTGTGAGCCAACCGGTTGAGGCCCAGGAAGACCGGTCGTATTACATTGAAACGCTTGCCGATGGGCTTGAACATCCCTGGTCGCTCGCCTTTCTGCCCGATGGGCGCATGCTGGTCACCGAGCGCCCAGGGCGGCTTAGGCTGTTAAGCGGTAAAGGAGAAACAGTGGTGGAATCGCTAAGCGGTGTGCCAGACGTATTTGTTTCTGGCCAGGCGGGCTTATTCGATGTGCGGGTGTCACCGCAGTTTGAAGACGACCAGCAAGTGTATCTTAGCTATGCCTGCGGCAACACTGATGCCAACCACACCTGCCTCGCGAAGGGCACGCTGGCGGAAAACGGCCTGGAAGACGTCAGCGAAATCTTCCGCACTCAACCAGCCAAGCAGGGCGCTGCCCACTTTGGCGGACGCATGGCTTGGCTGGCGGATGGCACGCTGATTCTGACGCTAGGCGATGGCTTTGATTACCGCGAGCAGGCACAGAATCTGGGAAGCCACATCGGCAGCACTGTGCGTCTTAATCCGGATGGCAGCCCGCCCGGTGACAATCCCTTTGCGTTAGCCCATGACGGCGCCCGACCGGAAATTTACAGCTATGGCCACCGCAATGTGCAGGGGGTGGTGTTTGACGACGATAACCAGCGGCTGCTCGCCCACGAGCACGGCCCGCGCGGTGGCGATGAAATCAATATTATCAAAGCAGGTAGCAACTACGGTTGGCCATTGGCGACCGGTGGATTGGATTACACCGGCGCACGGATTTCGCCTTTCACAGAGTACCCAGGCACCGTGTCTCCAGTTCTGGAATGGACACCTTCCATCGCGCCTTCCGGCATGGTGCGCTACACCGGGGAGATGTTCCCCGAGTGGCAAGGCGACTTACTGGTCGGCGCATTGGTGAATAAAGAAGTGCGTCGCGTACGTGTATCCGACAACGGTACCAGCGCCGAAGACGTAGAGGGGCTGTTCGGCGAGCTGGATGAGCGCATCCGCGACGTGCGCGAAGGCCCGGAAGGCGCTATTTACCTGCTCACCGACAGCCCCGAGGGTAGGCTGTTGCGGGTGACTCCCGCCCATGCAACCGAGGCGGGTAATGAATGATTCACCCCGGGTTGAATGTCGTCTTTTTGCCAGCACCTAGTCTGTAGAAGCAACTCACAAGGAGACGTTATGACCACGCTAGTGATTGGCGCGAACGGACAGATTGGCAAGCAGTTTTGCGAGTTGGCCCAGCAGGCAGGTACGCCCATCAAGGCAATGATTCGCAGCGAAAAGCAGGTGCCGTGGTTTAACGAGCGCGGCATCGACACCGTGATTGCCGACCTGGAAGACGATTTCTCACACGCCTTTGAAGGCTGTGACCAGGTAGTATTCACCGCCGGTTCAGGGCCCCACACCGGGCCAGATAAAACCCTGTTGATCGACCTTTATGGAGCCATTCGTGCTGCCGATATCGCCAAGCATAAAGGGCTCTCCCGCTACCTGATGATCAGCGCGATACGCGCCGAGAACCCCATGGAAGCGCCCGAAAAATTGCGCCCCTACATGGCCGCAAAATTCGCCGCCGATGCCCACCTGCGCAGCAGCGGCGTGCCCTACGTGATTCTCAAGCCAGGGCGTTTGACGGATGACGCCGCCAGCCAGCAGTTCGCAAGCTCAATCGACGAGGCAGGCGACAATCAAATCTCCCGCGCCAATGTCGCCCATGCGCTCCACTACGCACTGCAATCCAGTGTTACCAACAAAGAGTTCGCCTTGCTGGATGGAAAGCGGTCGATTGAAGAGATTATCAAGTAGTGCGTTCTCAATGAGCCACAGCCGCTCAGGCGTTAACCCCCTTCATGCCTTCCGGCGTATAACGCTCACCGGTCACCGGAAGGCGCTCGGTGGCCGCTTCAAGCTGTTGCTGCTCGTCGGCGGTTAGGGTGATGGACGCTGCTGCCACATTTTCTTCAAGATAGCGCAGACGCTTGGTGCCTGGAATCGGCACAATGTTATCGCCTTTGGATAGCAGCCAGGCCAGCGACAGCTGCGCTGGGGTGCAGCCTTTTTGAGTAGCCATGTCACCAATCACGTCGGCGATTTGGCGGTTGGCATGCATGGCCTGTTCAGAAAAGCGCGGCAGGTTAGGGCGAAAATCACCTTCGCCAAAGTCGGCATTCTCTTGAAGTTTTCCCGTCAAAAAGCCACGGCCCAGCGGCGAGTAGGGCACGAAGCCGATGCCGAGTTCCTTACAGGTGGGCAGCACATCTTGCTCGACATCCCGCGTCCAGAGCGAATACTCGGTTTGCACCGCGGTTACCGGGTGCACAGCGTGGGCTCTACGAAGGGTCTCTGCACTGACCTCGCAGAGGCCGATATGGGCAATTTTTCCCTCTTTCACCAGTTGGGCGAGTCCTTCCATCGTTTCTTCAATGGGGTTGTCCGGGTTAACGCGGTGGACGTAGTAGAGATCGATTTGCTCGATGCCCAGCCGCCGCAGCGATGCCTCGCAGGCTTGTTGGGCATAGTGGGCGCTACTGTCCAGGCTACGTTGATATTCTCCAGGGTTGCGTACAATGCCAAACTTGGTGGCAATACGCACCTTAGGCTTGTGACTGGCGAGAAAGCGGCCAATCAACTCCTCGTTATGGTGCGGTCCGTACATATCCGCCGTGTCGAAAAAGTCGAGACCCAGCTCTACCGCCCGGGCTAATACCCGCAGCGACTCGCTGTCGTCCCGAGGGCCGTAAAACTCGCTCATCCCCATGCAGCCTAAGCCGATAGCGGAAACGGTTAGATCGTTGCCTAGCGTTCGTTTTTGCATGATGTTTCTCCAGTAATGACGCGATCTTGAGTGGCGCCGTCACAGCGTGGCATTATCCGGTAATGAAAAAAATTAACGAATTAGGTAAGCCAATTTCCGATCATGAAAAACACATGCCGCGTGGCTGGGTATGGGACGACACGCGCACCTTTCTGGCAGTGGCCCGTCACGGCACGCTGAGTGGTGCCGCCGCCGAGCTGAACCTGGGCATCGCCACGCTCTCCCGGCGTATCGAACGGCTGGAAAACGCTTTAAAGCTGCCGCTGTTTGTACGCCAGCAATCGGGCTATCAGCTTACCGAGGAGGGAGCGGGGCTAATCGAGAAAGCCGAAGCCTTGGAGGCTGCAGCGGCGGCCTTTTCCAGCGGGGTTTCCAATGCTGCGCAACTGAGCGGCAGAGTGCGTTTAGCGACCGCTGAAAACCTGGCCACGGCGCTGATTCTGTCCGCATTGCCGCAATTTCATGCGCGGTACCCCGGCATCACGCTTGAACTAGTGACCGATATCACGACCGTCAATCTGCACCGTCGCGACGCCGATTTGGCACTTAGAATGGTTAAGCCCGAGCGGGGCAATGTCACCCTTCGACGCTTGGGTATGCTGGGTTTCGGGCTTTACGCGAGCCCCGACTATGTAGCGCAGCGCAAGGCTCATCGTGACGCAGGCGATTACGACACGGATGCCTTTATCACCTGGGGCGATACGCAAGCGCACTTACCTGCCGCCCAGTGGGTTGAACGGGTTCTACGAGGTCGTGAACCAGCACTGACCACCACATCATTGGCGACCCAGCTAGCAGCGGCCAAAGCGGGGCTGGGGATCGCGGTGCTGCCGCACTTTCTGGCGCTGGAGGCTGAGCTCGTCTGCATCGAGTCCGATATCGGCGTGGATCAGCCCATCTATCTCGTCATCCAGACGGATCTCACCCAATCAGCCCGTACCCGTGCCGTGGCGGATTTTCTGACTGAGCTGGTGGCCAGTAACCGCGATCGCTTGAGTGGGTGATATAGTCACTAAGTCTTCACTTTAACTATACCGAAATGCCCCTATAAAGGTTAAGCACAGCGATAGCTTTATCGCTGCGGCTTCGCCTCGATTCCAAAGCTGCACGTGTTGGCAACATCGTACAGCTATGAATGCTTTGTCTTTATGGTGTTGCTGTCTAAAAAAATGGCTAATGGTCGATGTGGACGGTTAGTCCCTCTTTCCCCACAGCAATATGGTCAGCGAGTATATTTTGCTGGTACTCCCCACCATTTTGCCGCCTGAATGGAATAGGGGGTTCATTAAAAAGATTTTCGAGGCGTAGATGCCAAGCAGCTAGCTCCTTCGCTACGCTGGCTTTAGATAGTTTCCCAGTGCCATACACGGCATGGGTCGGCAGTACATCCATACCCGGAAAAAACAGGGCGCCGTGGGTGATGGGAAATAGCAATTCCTCCAAGGGGCCATTAATACCTCTGGGTGAATAGTCCTCTGCTGGGCCACCCACCATTACCGACAGTAACGCTCGTTTGCCTTTGAGAATACCGTCTCCATAGCGATAACGATTGCCTTCACCTTTGTATCCGTAAGCAAATCCATAGGCGTACACCCGGTCTATCCAGCCTTTGAGAATGGCGGGCATACCAAACCACCACAAAGGAAAGTGGAATATGACGGCATCGGCGGCAAGCAGCTTGTCCTGCTCTGCGGCGACATCCTGCGTCTGCTGGTGAGTGGCATAGGCGTGCTGCGACTCTTGAATAAAGCCTAGCCGGTCAATGTTTATACGGTTGGGGAAATCGTGCTCATCAAACGTCGCTTTCCAGCCCATGCCATATAGGTCTGATTGCAGCACGGTTTGGCCTTGTTGCTCCAGTATTTGTACCGTTTCAGTTACGAACCGACGGGTCAATGATGTGGGCTCTGGGTGCGCATACACAATTAATATGGTTTTGGACACTCTAATGCTCCTACAGGCGAATTTACTTAGTGGATACGCTAGAGATTGTGGGCAAGAATAAGCTATCAATGAAATTAATAGTTTTATGATCTACTATATAAAATATGGATACTAAAAGGCTGGATCTTAATTTGTTGGTGACCTTAGAGGCTTTGCTTGAAGAGCAAAATGTCACGAGAGCCGCCGCACGCTTGCATCTTAGTCAGCCTGCCGTCAGCGCTCAGCTGAGCCGCCTTAGGGATATGTTCAACGACCCGCTGCTCATTCCGGCGCACCGCGGGATGATGCCTACCGCTAAAGCGTTGGAGTTACTTAGCCCACTACGTATTGCACTGGATCAGGTGCGAGAGACACTGATAACGCACCAGCACTTTGAACCTGCCCAAGCGTCGCTGACCATTACGATTGCATGCACCGATTACCTTCAAGCGGTCATGGGATTGGCGGTCATGAAAGAGTTTAGGCGACAAGCACCTGGCATTAGAATCGCCCTACGTAGTCTGGAGCCACCCAGGCTGGAAGCTCAAATGGCACGGGGTGAAGTGGATCTTGCGCTCATGACACCTGAAGAGGCGCCCCAGGTTTTACGAACCAGGCCGCTGTATGATGAGAACTATGTGCTGGTTGGATGCTGGAATCATTCACAGTTAAGTGAGGAAATGACGATTGAAGAGTATGTCCAGCTTGAGCACGTAATCGTTTCGCTCAGCGGGGGCGATTTTTCCACTCAGGTGGATCAGGTCTTAAAAACATTGGGTTATAGGCGCAATGTTGTTCTGTCGACATCTTCATTCCTGTTCATCCCTGAGATTGTTGCTCACTCGCGTTTTGTGGCACTGGTGCCATGGCGTTTAGTTGCCCAACGTTCCGACCTTAAAATTGTTGAATCCCCCATTAAATCACTGGGATTCAAAGTCGGTATGGTGTGGCATGAGCGTAATCATGGTCACAGTGCACATCGTTGGGTGCGTGAGCAAATAGCACGCATCCTTTGCGCGAAATAAACGTTGATCAAGCAGTCATATTAGCAGCAGTCAGTCTCCAACTCCTGCTTGAGCCACTCTGCCAGTGGCTCGCTGCGGCGGCTATCGGCTTGGCTGGGCAACCACAGGCAGAGGCGCGCAGGGGTTTGGATACTTCCCCAGGGGGCCACCAACCTGCCACTTCTCAGGTCGTCTTCCACCAATAGCCGTGGCGCAATGGCGATACCCAGACCCGCCACTGCCGCTTCCATCAAGTAGTAAAGGTGATCGAACCTCTGGCCTTTGCTTAGCGCCGACTCAAGCTGTTCCAGCGCCAGCCCTTTGGCAGCGGCCCACTGTGGCCACGCCTGGGGGCGGGAAGATGTATACAAGAGCTTATTGGAAAGTAGAGAGCCGGGCTTGGTTGCATCGCACTGGGCCGCCAGCGGCGGGCTTGCCACCGCACATATCTGCTCCTCCATCAGCTCGAATACCTCAACACCTGCGGGCCAGGGCGGCTCGGAAAACGCTAGGGTGGCACTGGCGTCCGTCTGTTGGCCGGGCTGCTCGGTGTCACTCACCACCACTTTCAGCTTTAGGTCAGGCAGGTCACGGTGAAGGCGGTCCAGCCTGGGAATTAACCAGCGGGCCAGCAGGCTGCCGGGGCAGGCGAGGGTGAAGGGCGCTTCCTCCACATCACGTTTGAGCGCGGCGCAACTATCACGCAGTTGGGCAAAGGCGTCGCTCAGGCCGCTTTGCAGCTTCTCGCCGTGGGGCGTCAGCACAATGCCACGGCCCGCTTTGGTAAACAGCGCCACGCCAAAATGCTCGTCCAGGCTTCTTAATTGGCGGCTAACGGCGCCGTGTGTAACGCTCAGCTCCTCGGCCGCGGCGGTCACGCTGCCCAGCCGGGCAGTGGCCTCGAAGGCGCGTAAGGCGCTAAGCGGTGGCAGGCTATTGTGCATTGATATGTGACTCCAGCTCACAGGTTGATGACATCTTATCGATTTTTCTCCTCGCCTGCTTGCGCTACTTTGACTGCATTGTTCGATAACGCATTCAGAGGTCGTGATGAATCAACCTATAGACGTATCCCAGAGCCTGCCCGATGCCAACGGGTTATTTGGCAACTTTGGCGGCCGCTTCGTCGCCGAAACCCTGATGCCGCTGATTCTGGAGCTACAAGACGAATACACCACCGCCAAGAACGACCCAGAATTTCAGCGCCAACTGGCCTATTTTCAAGGGGACTACGTCGGGCGGCCCAGCCCGCTTTACTTCGCCGAACGGCTGACCGAGCACTTTGGCGGAGCGAGCATTTATCTCAAGCGCGAAGAGCTTAATCACACCGGCGCGCACAAGATCAACAACTGCATCGGCCAGGTGCTGCTGGCCAAGCAGATGGGCAAAAAGCGCATCATCGCCGAAACCGGCGCGGGGATGCACGGCGTGGCCACCGCCACTGTAGCAGCGCGGTTTGGTTTGCCGTGTGTGATCTACATGGGCACGACGGACATCGAGCGCCAGCAGACCAACGTGTTCCGCATGAAGCTGCTGGGCGCGGAGATCGTCCCTGTCACCTCCGGCACCGGCACGCTCAAGGATGCCATGAACGAAGCGCTGCGTGACTGGGTCACCAACGTCGACGACACCTTCTACATCATCGGCACCGTGGCCGGGCCGCACCCGTACCCGGCTATGGTGCGTGACTTCCAGGCAGTAATCGGCCACGAAACCCGCGCCCAGATGCTGGAAAAGCACGGCCGCCTGCCGGATTCGCTGGTGGCCTGCGTGGGCGGCGGCTCGAACGCCATTGGGCTGTTCTACCCGTTCCTGGATGACCCGGACGTTCACATGATCGGTGTGGAAGCGGGCGGCAAGGGTGTCAAAAGCGGCCTGCACGCCGCCAGCCTGAACGGTGGCACGCCGGGTGTGCTGCACGGCAATCGCACTTACCTGCTGCAAAACGAAGACGGCCAGATTACCGACGCTCACTCGATCTCCGCCGGGCTGGATTACCCCGGCATCGGGCCCGAGCACGCCTGGTTGCATGAGCAGAAGCGGGTCGAGTACGTCTCGGCCACCGATGACGAGGCGCTGGAGGCCTTCCAGATTTGCTGCCGCAAGGAAGGCATTATTCCCGCGCTGGAAACCGCCCATGCGTTGGCAGAAGTCGCTAAACGCGCGCCCCAGCTTCCTCGCGAGCACTTGATGGTGATCAACCTGAGCGGCCGTGGCGACAAGGACATGACCAGCGTTGCCCATCACCTTGGCGATAAATTCGGAGTGAAAAACGTATGAGCGCGATCAAGGACAACGCGATGACCACTATCGTGAATCAGACCATGCACAACCCCACGCGTCTCGAACACTGCTTTAGCACACTCAAACAGCAAAACCGCCCGGCGCTGATCAGCTACCTCACCGCTGGCGACCCGGATGCCGACACCTCGCGCCGCTTGCTGCACGGGCTACCCGCCGCCGGGGTGGACATCATCGAACTCGGCATGCCGTTTAGCGATCCCATGGCCGATGGCCCCGCCATTCAAAAGGCGGCCCAACGCGCCCTGAACAACGGCCAGACCCAGGCCAAAACGCTTGAAATGGTGCGCACCTTCCGCGAACAGGACAGCACCACGCCGATTGTGCTCATGGGTTACTACAATCCCATTTACCGCTACGGCGTTGAGCGCTTCTTGGCCGATGCCGCCCGTGCCGGGGTAGACGGCCTGATCGTGGTGGACCTGCCCCCCGAACACGACGAAGAACTCTGCCAGCCCGCGTTTCGACACGGCATCGACTTTATACGCCTGACCACCCCGACTACCGATGCCAAGCGCCTGCCCAGGGTGCTGGCGAACGCCTCCGGGTTTATCTACTACGTCTCCGTGGCGGGCGTCACCGGCGGCAACGCCCCCACGCCGGAACGGCTGGAAAGCTCGGTTTCGCGACTGCGGAAAGATACCGAGCTGCCCATCGCCGTTGGCTTCGGCATCCGCACCGCCGAACAGGCCGCCATCATTGGTAGATACAGCGATGCGGTAGTAGTGGGTTCTGCGCTTGTTGATTGTATCGAAAAGGCCAGCACGCCTGATGAAGCCGTTGAGCGAGTACACGGTTTGGTCAGTGATCTGGCGGAAAGCGTCAGAGGGTGCAGGGAGGTTGAAGAGACGGTGAGCAGTTAAAAGTGGAGATGGAATAAGTGCAAAAGAGCAGGTGATGAACGCCTGCTCTTTTTTATCTGATCAGCTTCCAAGCTGCGACATGAAGCTGCCTGCTCTCTATTTGCGTTGCAGTAGGTTAATAAAAAATCGTATTTTTATTGATTACTGAACATTTCTTTGTTGAAGTGAATAAAATGTTTTGATTTGAGGCGTTTTGTGATGAAGCCAGTAGGTTATGCGTACCTGCACGAGCATTTGGCGCTGGGGGTATGTCCACCCGTTTACCCTGCACGGGTGCGCCCAGTCACACGCATTATGTCTATGGAGAAGGAAATAGCAGTACCTGCCGGGCGTGCGCCAGAAACGTCATTGCTCGACCATCTTCTTTTCGCACTTAAACACGAAGGTATCGATCTCGCCATTCTGGCGGGCGCATTGCCACATTTGCCCATAGAAGCGCTTCAAAACGCCTTGCAAGCCTCGCCAAACGGCATCTATTTAAGAAAATTAGGCTTTTTGTATGAAGCCTTCGTAAAGCGCTTGCCGTTCGATATAGCCGTCAGTGGCCGAGCAGTGCCTTTGTTCGACCCAGAACGCTATATTACCGGCCCTGCAGTACGTGACAGCCGTTGGCGGATTGACTTTAACGGGCTAGGAACACTTGATTATTGTGCAACCGTGAGGCGTACGCCAGAAATTGCTGCACTACTTGAAGAAGATATTCTCACCCAAGCCGCTACCTTCATGGCCTCGTTGCCCCCCGGTATGCTGGACCGCGCAATTCAGTGGGCCTATCTCAGTGAAACCCAATCTTCGTTTGCCATTGAGCGAGAATCGCCGTCGCAAGATAAGCAGCAGCGCTTCATGCAGCTACTCCGTCAGGCACACGAGCGCAAGCTGCTGACTGAAGAATACTTTGTTGAATTGCAGAATAGCACCATCAGTAATCCTTTCGACAAAGCAATGGCATTTCGCCATGAGCAAAACTATCTACATAACGGGTTGCCCGGCGCATTAGGCGTCAGCTATTTACCGCCACCGCCGGATCTTTGTAATCAATTAATGGGCGCATTGATGACCTGGGCGAACCAACTCCCAGACAGCGATTCGTCTGAGGCTGTGCCAGCGCTGGTAGCTTCAGCGATACTGTCCTTTGGTTTTGTTTTTTTGCATCCCTTCATGGATGGCAACGGGCGCATATCACGTTTTCTGATTCACCATACACTCTGCCGAATGGATGGCCTCCCCCACGATAATCTGCTGCCTATTTCGGTTGCCATGAGGCGTTATGAAGCTGATTACTTAGCAGCACTAGAAGCGTTTTCAAGGCCAGCTCGTGAGCATTGGCGAGTAAGTTGGATAGATGCCGATCAGTATAATTTTGAGTATCTGGGGCTCGATGCGCTCTATCGCTATTGGGATGCCACAAACGCCGTGGCTTTTACATTGAAAATGGCAAAAGTAGCGCTGGAAGAGGAATTGAAAGCAGAAACACGCTACCTTGCTTGTTTTGACCGAGTATATGCAGCAGTGGATGCGAATTTCGATATACGTGGAAGTGATTTAGCCCGTCTAGTGATGATGTGCCTAAGTAACGAGGGGCGCCTCTCAAACAACCGGCGTAAGCAGTTCCGCTACCAAGTGCCTGAAGAGGTGCTGGACGCTATCGAGGCAGAAGCACAGGAGGTGCTTGAAGAGTACAAAGACCAGTAACACCAGCGGCAGCGCCCCCACGTCGGAACGGCTGGAAGCCTTGGCAATGGTCGACTGCATTGAGCACTCCAACACGCCAGATGAAGCCGTGGAGCGGGTACACGGCTTGGTGAGCGAGCTGGCGGAAAGCGTGAGCGCGTATTGCAGGTAGATAGGCTGTGATCTTATTGGACAGCCTCACAAAGCAAAAAGAGCTAATATGGCGAAAATATAATAGTTGAGATACCTTCAGTCTGAGCCATTCATTAGGTGAGACTATGAACATCCAAGAGCTTGTCAGCGAAGCAGAATCATTACCCGTTGAAGAGCGTGCAAGAGTCGTCGATGTGTTGCTGCGTAGCCTCAACTCCCCTGAGGCTGATATCGACAAGCAATGGGTCGACGTTGCCCGCAGCCGATTAGACGATATACGGGGGGTAAAGTGGCTACGGTTTCAAGTGAGCAAGTATTCGCTAACCTTAGGGCAAGGCTTGAGAGATGAGTGTTCGCTTTCACCCTGAAGCGGAAGCAGAACTAGCTGAAAGTACAGGTATGGCCTGCACGCCTTGCGCTTAGGTTTCAGCTTCGAGCAGCGAGCGGCACCCACACATGCTCAACACCAATCGATATCGCCACGGCGACCAGTAGCACCGCCATCAGCCAGTTAAAGCCCTTCACCACCCGTGTGCTTTTAATGCGCTCACCCACCAGGCTACCGATGACCACATAGCTGCCGGGGGCACCTGCCGCCATGGCGGACAGCCCCAGCGCCCAGACCACCAGGCTTGCGCCCTGAATACCCGCCGCCGGGAACTGAAGGGTGGCAATGGGCAGGGTCGCGACGATGGCCTTCGGGTTTAGCAGTTGCATCACCAGCCCATCGCGAAAGCTCAGGAGACGCGGAGCATGGTCAGGCTCGCCCAAATCCGCGTTGGCGCGGACAAGCTTGACGGCCAGGTACACAATGTAGCTACAGCCCAGCGCACTCACCAGGATCAGGGCGTTACCGCTGATCCAGGCTGCTCCCGCCCAGCCCAACACCAGCAGGTAAACAAGCATTGCCATTCCCACGCCCAGGCAAAACCCGACCGACTGTTTAGCCTGGCCATTGATGCCGACATTCAGGCCGAGCAGATTCACAGGCCCAGGGGTGTACATGACGCCCAGGGCATAGGCGATGATTGCTAACATGTTGGAACCTCAAAGTTGGGTAGGGCTAACGCGTGATATCGCGCTGGTATTGGTGGGGCGTCATGCCATAGATACGCTTGAAGCGGCGATTAAAATGGCTAAGGTCGGCAAACCCAAACCGCAACGCCACCTCATTCAGCGGCGCCCCCTGATCCAGCGCCGCGCGGGCCGCATTGATCCGGCAGTTAATCACGTACTGGTGAGGCGTCATGCCGTAGTGCTGGCGAAACAGCCGCAAAAAATGGTACTTGGATAAATGCGCGGCCCGGCTGATGTCGTCCAGCGACATATCCGTTTCCAGATGGGCGTGGATATACGCCTTGGCAAGGTCCAGCAGGGCATCCGGGCGTTGCGTGACGCGGCTGGGTTGAACACGGCCGCCTAGCTGAATGGTTCGCTCAACCACCTGATAAAGCGCATTTTCCTGGTCAATGCAGCTACCGGCGTGGGTGCTCACCAAACGCGCCAGTTCCAGAATGGCGTGGCGCAGGGGCGCATCCTGAATCAGCGTTTGATCGGAACGGAAACCGGCGGCGCTTTCGCGGCCAAGCGCCTCGGCGAACAGCGGCGTCACCTGTTCCGGGTGGGCATACACCATCAGGTAATCGAGCGCTTGTGCGCCACCCGAATGGCCGTCGTGGACTTCCTCCGGGTTGAATAAAATCACATTGCCCGGCGGGCTGCGATGAAACCGCCCACCGCTGAAAAAGTCCTGTCGCCCGGCCAGCGTCACGCCAAAGGCATACTCCTCATGGGCATGTGGGTCGTAGCTGAAATCTTCAATGCCCGCTTTTAGCACCGTTAGTGTCGGCACATGATGACTTTTGAAGAACTCAAACCGGCTGGCGTTACTCATGCCGACTCCCCTGATGACACCTGACTCGATGAAGTACGTCCTAGCTTATGCCGACAGCGCTATGGATGCTTGTACATAATTGCTCATCGACTGTGCAATGATGCTTTATTGATAGTGAACGCCACCAAGGATTCTGCATGGAAAAGCTCTTTTCACTGATGGTTGTGCTCCTGCTGGCTGGCTGCGCCGCCCTGGAGCCGCATGGGGAGCGTGACATCCAGCGCGAGGCTGGTCTTGCCATTCAGGAGGTCTACGAGCAGGCCCTGCCGACGCTATCCGAGGACAAGCAGCGCCACTTTACCCAGCGGCTTTACCGCCTGACGGGCGAGCAGCGCTGGCGGCCCCTCAATCATGCCTACGGCGAGCGTATAGTGGTGCGACTCGAGGAGGACATCGCCGGCCTGGCCGAGCCGGGGTACGCGGCTGACCGCAGCCGGGCGATCGTTGCCGACTACTCGCAGCTTACGGCCAAGCACCGCGCACGACGCGCCATGCTGGGTGAGTGGGGGGAGATGGCCTTCGCCCGGGAACTGCTGTTCCAGCTCGTCCAGGCCGAGTATTACGGCCTGCTGCCGGCGATTGAGAACCACGAGCAGGCGCTGAGCTACCTGGCCGAAGTGGACTGGACTGCCTTTCTGACCGACCCCGGGGTAATCGGGATCTATGCCGCCCAGGTGGCCAACCAGGCGTACTTCCTGCACCAGCTCGGCGTGATGGACCTGCGCCGGGAAGTGGAGGCAGCCTTCCGGCGCCACTACCCGCCCGAGCGAGTCGCCGGGCTCAACGACGCCGAGTACCGTAACTGGCTCTATGGCCTGACGCACTTCGTGATTGCTGACAGCCGCTACTACCAGCGGGAGGTGGACCCAGAGGAGCACGCTTGGGTACTGGAAGCGCTGGAGCGTGAGACAGCTAACATCCTGGACCGTGGTACGGCCGACATCCAGGCCGAGGTGGCGTTGGTCTTCCTGCTGGCCGGTCGTGAAGACCACCCGCTGGTGGGCCGTGTGCGTGAGGTGCTGGCTGCGGCGGTGGACCCGGCCAGCGGCATCATCCCGTCGTCCTCGGGGCGAGGGGACCTGGAGAGTGGTGAACACCGCAACGTTCTGGCCATCATGGTGTTGCGCTGGCCGGACCGCCTGCATCCCGGCCCCGATCTCTCGGACGGGGTTGGCGGGCGTTGAAAACGTCCTGACACCCGGTACGTGCGTGGACAGGCCTTTACTTAAATTACGGCATGGCTATATAACGGGCAGTTGAACCGCCACCTCAAAAGGATCATGTACCATGTTGACCGGCCTTAGCGCGTTTCCGCTTACGCCCATGGATGAACAAGGCATTCACGAGCATGAATTTATCCAGCTAGTGGCCCGCTTGGCTGACGCCAAGGTGGATTCCATCGGCGTGCTGGGCTCTACCGGCAGCTACGCCTATTTAAGCGAGGAAGAACGGGCCCGGGTCGTCAGGCTGAGCGTAGAAAGCGCCGCTGGCGTGCCGGTGATAGTGGGCATTGGCGCGCTTCGCACCCGCGATGTATTGGCCAATGCCGAACGCGCCCAGCTTGCAGGCGCAAGCGGCGTACTGCTGGCGCCGGTGTCGTATCAAACGCTCACCGATGAGGAGGTGTTTAGCCTGTACGAGACTGTCTGCCGTTCGCTAAGCGTGCCGCTCTGCGTATATGACAACCCCGGCACCACGCATTTTAATTTCAGCGACGAGCTGCACGGGCGCATTGCTGAGCTGCCCCAGGTGCGCTCGATCAAAATTCCGCCAGTGCAGAACGACCTTGCCGCTGCCAAGGCACGCGTGGCAGGGCTGCGGGCGTTAATCCCCAGCGACGTGACCATCGGCATTAGCGGCGACGCGGCCGCCGCCACCGGGTTACTCGCCGGGTGCGATGCTTGGTACTCGGTAATCGGCGGGCTCTACCCGGACATCGCACTGGCGCTCACCCGCGCCGCCCAGGCAGGTGATACCGAGCAAGCGATGGCCTGCTCTCAAGCACTCGAGCCGCTATGGGCGCTCTACCGTGACTACGGCGGCAGCCTACGGGTTGCCGCCACCATTGCGGAACTCACCGGAAAGGTCAGCCAACCTTGTTTGCCCCAGCCGCTGAACACGCTGCAAGGCGATGACCGCCACAAGGTGGCGGCGGTGGTTGAGGCGCTGGGGTTAAGTTAGATTTTTGTTACGCCGATTGCTTTAAATTAGGCAAACGACGGGAATTGCACATGTAGTCATGCTGGTGACTGCTTGCGTGCCAATACCAACAGCAACACCAGCGCGAAGGAAGCTGCGGTCAACAAGGTGCTGATGGCGGCGATGGTCGGATCAATCTCATCACGCAGCGCAGTGAACATGCGCACGGTCAGGGGCTGGTTCTGCCCACCCGAAATGAACAGTGCCACCATGGTCTCGTCCAATGCCTGAATGAACGCAAAGATCGCGCCGGTGACCACGCTAGGCATGATTTGCGGCAGAGTGACGCTCATGAAACTGCGAAAGCGATTCATGCCAAGGCTTCTGGCCACCATCTCCTGGGTCTGATCAAAACCGTGCAGGCCTGCCGTTACCGCGGTGATCACATAGGGCAGCGCCAGCATCACGTCTGCCATGATCAAGCCGGGAATGGTGTAAAGCATGCCTGACAAGGCGTAAATGAAGAACACGCCGGTGGCAACGATGATGATCGGCACGATCAACGGCAGCAGAAGTACGATCTTCAGGTAGCGCATAAGCCAGTGAGACGAGCTATTGATGGCGTAGGCCGCTGCCACGCCAATCGGGGTCGCGATCAATGCCGTGGAGAACGCCACGATCAAACTGGTCTTTGCGGCAGACATCCACCCGGGGTTGTTGAAGAAAGTGTCATACCAGCGAAACGAAAAGCTGGTGGGCGGAAAGGACAGAAAGCGACTGTCCGAGAACGACATGGGCACGACAATCAGCAATGGCAGGATCAAGAAAATCAGCACCAGCGCCACATAGCCAATAAAGGTGATTCGGCTCAGGGATAGTTTGTTCATTTTGCACCCAGTATCTTCTCGAGAGGGACGAGACGGCTCACCACATAGAAAATGATCAGCACGCAGACCAGCAGCACGACGCTGACGGCACTGGCGGCACCCCAGTCGCTATAAAGCTGGATGTTGCGGCTGACCAACATCGAGGCCATGACCGTGCGTCCGCCACCTACCAGTTCTGGCGTGATATAGAAGCCAAGACACAGCACGAACACGAGGGTCATGCCCGCTAATACGCCGCTCAGAGAGAGCGGGAAGAATACCCGCCTGAAAACGTGCAGGGGGCTGCCACCAAGACTCGCGCCCGCCTGGATTAGATCACTGGGAATCTTCTGCATTGTGGCGTAAAGCGGCAACACCATGAACGGCAACAGGATATGTACGGTGGCAATGATCGTGCCCAGTTCGTTATGAATCAGCGCGAGCGGTGCGTCGATAAGGCCGACACCCATTAGGGATTCGTTAACCACGCCTGAGCGTTGCAGCAGAATCAACCAAGCGTAGGCCCTGACCAGTACGCTGGTCCAGAATGGCAGGATTACCAGCGCCAGAATCAGCATTGACCAGCGTCTTGGTAGGATTGAGGCAGCATAGGCAATGGGGTAGCCCATCAACAGAGCCAGTAGCGTCACGATAAAGCTGATGCGAAACGTGACCCAGAAGGTATTCCAGTAGATACCTTCCGTGAGGATTCGCTGGTAGTGCTCCAGTGTGAAGCCTTCGGCATAAAACGATTGACCGATCAACCAGCCAAGCGGGATGAGGAGCAGCACGAAAACCACCAGTACGGCCGGTGATATCAAAAGCAGCATCAGCGCGTGCTCGCGTCGCCGATAGCCAAGTGACGCATCCCGGGTATTAACGAGAGGGTAATTATTGTTGGTGGTGGTCGCTTTCAAAGGATGTCTCCTATCGGGAAATCGACAAGCGTTGTCGTACCCCGCAGGCGGGCCACGACAACGACATACTTATTGCTGCATGAACTCCAGCCAACGACGCTCCGCTTCCTCGCCTTCAGAGGAGGCCCACCACTCGTATGACATCAATACCTGACGTTCGGCGTTATCGGGAAAGCTGGGTAGCTCTTGGGCACGGTCATCGGGAATCTTGTCAGTATCGAAGGCGGCTGGGTTGCCGGGCCCGTAGTCAATGTGCAGGGGCAAGTTGGCCTGATACTCGGGGTCTATAGCCGCGTTGATAAACTCGACGGCTGTTTCCTGGTTGGGCGCATCTTTAATGATGCACAGGTGGGTGTTCTGCAGAACACCATCGTTATAGGTGAAATCAGCACTTGCGCCTTCGTTGATGATGGCACTAACACGCCCATTCCACATCATCAGCATGTCCACCTCGCCGTCATTGAGCAACTGCGCCGACTGACCGCCAGACGTCCACCAGGTGGTAATATGTGGTTTGATCTCTTCCAGCTTTTCGAAGGCTCGATCAACATCCAGCGGGTACAGCTCGTCCCGCTCCACCCCATCGGCCATCAAGGCGGCTTCCAGCGTCCCTAGCGGGTGATTACGCAGTGCACGATTGCCGGGGTACTCCTCCACATTCCAGAAATCTTGCCAGCTTTGCGGTGGATTGCCATCAAAGGCCTCGGGGTTGTAGGCCAGCACGCTGGAGTAGAACTCATAAGCCACGGAGTAGGGCGTCTTGTACTCATCGGGCATCGACTCAGCGTTGGGAATCTGGCTGAAATCCAGCTCCTCTATCAGCTCTTGCTTGCCGCCCCGCACACAGTTCAACGGCGGCGTGTCGACCACATCCCATACGGCTTGGCCGGTGGTGCCCTGGGTTCTGATCATCGGCCAGGCGTCGGGGGCGCTCTCCTGAATAATGGTGATGCCCAATGCTTCGGCTACCGGGTCGAGTATGGCGATTGTCTGCGCTTCCTGATAAGCACCACCCTGGGAGACGAAGGTGATTTCGCCGTCCGCCAGGCTTTGCCCGGCACCCAGCGCACCGACGGCCATTACCGAGGAACTAAGCAAGTATTTAAAGCAGTTAGTATCTTTCATCATGCGATCTCCAACTGAGTAAATGCTTCTGACGCCGAATCAGCGCCCGATTGCATCAAGGAACTGGTAGTAACCTGCCACCAGTCGAATACCGACTTCACGTAAAGGATAAAACGGGACGGCCTTAAGCCTGTCCGCAGCAAGCAGCGCCACGTCAGGGGTTTCACCCATGGCGTAGTCCGCCGCCAACCGCCCAAGCAAAGTCGACATGGCCACTCCGGCACCGTTATAGCCGGCGGCGTAGCACATTCGGTCATCGAATCTGCCTACATGAGGCAGGGCATCTAGCGTCATGCCCACATGCCCTGACCAGCGATAGGCAATATCGATATCGGCGAGCTCTGGAAAAAGCGACACCATGGCTTTCTGGAGGGAGTCGAACGCAGCCTGGGAGTCCTGTTTGCCAAACGCCCCTCGTCCCCCAAATACGACTCGGCCATCGACCTTGCGAAACCAGCGCATCATTCTGCGCGTTTCACTGTAGCTTCTCTCCTTGGTCATCAGGCGGTTCTGCAGCGCTTCTGGAAGCGGCTCAGTGGCAATGATCGAGCTTCTGAACGGAACCAGGCGGGACTTGATGGCAGCACTGACCGGCGTGATGTCCGAATAGGCATTGGTCGCCATAATCACCTGCCGCGCCTTGATCTCGCCGCCTGGCGTCGTGATACGGATGCCATCCTCCAGGCGGCGAATATGGGTGGCGGGGGTGCGCTCAAAGACCATCTCGCCATGGCGTCGATTAAGCCCATCCGCCAGACCCTGCACATAGTCAAGCGGGTGCAAGGTGCCCACGCCAACCCCCAGTACGCCACCCTTAAACGCGTGGGAACCGGTTTCTTCGGCTACCTCACCAGCGGATAAGCAGCGCAGTGAATCGTCACCCATTTCGCGCTGCATCCACTTGGCTTCATCGGTGATTGCGTCCAGGGCTCTGCTGGTATGCGCACAGCGCAGGTTGCCACAGCGTGTAAAACGGGCATTCTCCAGGCCATACGCCTGAGTCAGGGCTTCTACCTCATCTACCGCCTGATGGCAGAGCCGGTGCATGGCAGTGGCCACCGGCATGCCATGGGCGTGGGCGATGCTGGGAAAAGATAGCCGGAATTTCGCCGACACCACGCCGCCATTGCGCCCGCTTGCCCCCCAGCCAATGGGGTTGGCATCCACCACAATCGCCTGGACGCCCCTTTCTGCTAACCGGTGGGCCGCTGCCAATCCCGTATAACCGCCCCCGATGATGGCGACATCAACGGTTTTGTCGTGGGTAAGACACGCAAAATTCGCGGCGGTAGTCGCCGTGTCACGCCAAAGTGAAGCAATCGGGGGTACTGGCTGCGGCCCACTCATGTCACACCCTCTCTACGGCGTCAGCCAACGCCTTCAGCGTAGGGAAATGGAAATCAGGTGTGGTTACCTCTGCGGGTTCCGGTGTGCCGCCAAACCCCTGCTGGCCCTGGCGCCGCTCTATCCAACAAGTGGTGTAACCCAGCTCCTTGGCAATGCCGATGTCATGGTATTGGCTCTGGGCGACATGCAGTATTTCCGAAGCCTTATAGCCATGGGCCGCCTGACGACCACGGTTGTAGGCAAAGAATTGAGGGTTGGGCTTAGCCACACCGGTCTCGTCGCAGGTCACGCTGTCGTCGAACGGATCATCGAGGATATGCGAATAGCAGGTGAACGCAGTGCGGTCAGCATTGGTCATCGCGACCAATCGATAGTGCTTGCGCAGGCGTTTCAGTGCCGCTACTGAATCCTCGAAAGCGGGCCAGCGCAGCACCGCTAACTGAAAAGTATCGGCCGAAACCACATCGGATGGCAGCTGCAACTCTTCAGCCAATGAGCGGTAAACATCCGCCATGGCACTACTCGAGCGGCCGGGGTAACGGTCCCGTCCGCGCTTGTAGGCCTCGAAAATGGTGTCGTCGCTCAGGTCCTGTGCGGCACTTCCCCCAATACGACGGATAGCGTTCAATACACCGGTTTCGAAATCGATCAGCGTGCCCACGACATCGAAAGTAAGAACTTTAAAATTGGAAAGTTCCATGATCGGCTATGACTCCTGTTTTTACTTCGCAGTTATGTCAGGCGACGTGTGCCGCCGGAGTGGCGCATCCCGCACGAGGCACGATGATGGTGTCCTCGGGATGCAGTACCACGCTCAGGTTTTCGCCGAGCGGGGGAATCTGTTGCCTGGCAGCGTGATGGCTGGGTTGACGCATACTGATAGAGGTGCCGTCTTCCAGTTCGAGGAACAGTCGTAGGCTGTCGCCCTGGTATACGGCCTCTACGACCCGGCATGCCAGGCGGTTGATGCCGGGCGCATGACGGCCGTCGTCAATCAGTAATTTTTCGGTCTGAATGGCCAGTAGCAATTCCGAATGTGAAGTGATTGGCTTGGCGGAATGCAGTATTTGATTGCCGAGCTTTACATGGTATTCATCGACACGCGTCACTGGCAGCAGCGTCGAATCGCCGATAAAGCTGGCCACAAAAGAGTCTTTGGGATCGTTATGCAGGGTTTCGGGGGCGCCGATCTGAACCAGTTCACCATCTTTGAGAATCGCCACCCTGTCGCTCATGGTCAGCGCTTCACGCTGGTCGTGGGTGACATAAACGACGGTGGCCCCCAGCTTGCGATGTAAGCTGCGCAGTTCAATCTGCATCGCCTCGCGCAGTTGCTTATCCAGCGCCGATAGCGGTTCGTCCATCAAAATCAGCCGTGGCTCGAATACGATCGCCCTGGCAAGGGCGACGCGTTGCCGTTGGCCACCCGACAGTTGAGATACGCCACGATCCTGGTAACCGTCCAGTTCGACCATGGCGAGGGCCTGTTTCACTCGCTCCGGCCAAGTTGACTTGGGCAGGCGGCGAGCGCGCAGCGGAAAGGCCACGTTTTCGCCAACACTCATATGAGGAAAGAGCGCATAACTCTGAAAGACGATGCCGATGTTGCGCTTGTGCGGTGGCATGAAGGTCATGTCTTGATCACCGACCCATACCGACCCTGATGACGGCATGACAAACCCACCCAAAGCGCCAAGCAGGGTTGTTTTTCCTGAGCCTGAAGGACCCAGCAACGACACGAATTCACCTGGCTCAATATTTAAAGTTATGTCCTTCAGGGCTTGTGTGTTGCCATATCGCTTGCAGATGGAGCGTATGGAGACACCCACACTATCTCGCTCATCCATAGGATTTATCACCTTTCATTGTTGTGATGCCTATCGGTTGTCATTGAGTACAGCAGATAAGGTGACCGCGGACAATTGCGAAATTCTTGGCAGTGGCATAACCTGAAGTTATGCCTACATTGCGTCGACAACTACCTAGCGCCAACGCTCTCTTCGTTTTTGAGTCAGCAGCCCGCTGCGGTAACTTCACAAAAGCCGCCGCCGAACTGGGGGTTACCCAGCCGGCGGTCAGCCGCATGCTTGCGTTTTTGGAAGAATATCTGGAGGTCAAGCTGTTCTTGAGGACGCCCGGCAAAACCGAGCTAACAGAGAGTGGCGAGATACTTTACCAAGGGGTGATCGACGGCTTTCACAATATCGAAGCGGCAATTCAGGAAATCCGGGCGCGCAGTACCGGGCTTGAAACCGTCACGTTATCGGTTTCAACCGCCTTCACTACCCACTGGCTTATGCCGCGTATGCACAGGTTGCAGGCGCAGCTACCCAATATCGATCTGCGCTTTCAGTTGATTTCGGGCCCGGTAAGCGGCCCGGTCGAGGACGTTGATCTGGGGATTCGCTTTGTCACGGGAGAGGACATCCTGCATGACGCTTCATTGCTACTGCCGGAAATACTGGTACCTGTCTGCAGCCCTGCCTATCGCCAGCAGCAACTTGAATCGCCCAGCAACGACCTTTCCACCACCCTGATCAGCCTCAGCGACAGCCGCATAGACTGGTTCGAGCTTCTGCCCAATTTTCATATGGAGAGTTATGGTACTGCCCATCCGTTGGTATTTTCCGACTATGCCGTCGTTCTCCAGGCAGCTTTGCTCGGCCAAGGAATCGCCATCGGCTGGCTCAACATCGCTTCCCACTGGCTGGAAACCGGCTCACTGGTGCCCGCCACGCCCACGGCGATCGCCACCGAGCGGCTATGCCACCTGGTGCACTCACGTAAAAAGCCGCTAAGCGACGCGGCCAAGCAAGTAAGAGAGTGGATAATAGAAGAAACCCGCCGAGACGTCGCGAATGTGGCGAACCAGTATCCAGAGTTGAAGCTTGAATCCTTGCTGGCTAATAAAAATTAATATTTGGGGCGCGGCAACAAGCGCTTATGCCAGCCTTGAAGGGGTAACTAACGCTCCCCCTGGATGAGGGCGCTAGTATAGCCACCCTCAAGTGACGGGCACCGTACCTCCATCAGTCATATGCTCCGTTCGGCCAGCGCAACGGCTGCTTCCGTTTTTATCAGTGCTCTTTTATCGGAACAGCGTCAGCCCCGTTGCTGATGCTGATCATCTGCTCGATGGAAAAGTGCACTACCGCACCATGAACATCGACAACGATATGTTTGGAGATGGAATCACTTGAACACATGGAGTGCAGGGCGCTTCAAGAGCGCCCTGCCTGGTGGGTGCAATAAAGACTTAAAGGGCTATTCGTCACCTTTACCCACGTTGGTCTGCGAGGCATCGTAATCCTGGGTGGCGTCCGGATCGGCCCCCGGTTTATTGGATGTCTTGGTCTTGAAGCGTCGCGCAACCTCGATCGCTTCAGGCTGGGTAACGTCTATAACACGCCATCCCGAAATAATGATGGCTTCAGCCTGCTCTTCGCTAATAGGCTCTATACGGGTAGTACGGACCATCTTCTCTCCTCCTTGAGAGTTGTCACTGTTGAGCTTTCACTATGGCAGAAGATGGCGAAACCTGCCTGGCTTAAGAGGCAATTTAACCAAGCTGAGCCTCGATCGCCGCCTTGTCGATCACCGACCAGACCTCACGAATCTTTTGGTCGTGGAAGAGGTAAAACACATTCTCGCAAAACGTCACTTTTCGGCCATTCACCGGTAGGCCCATGAAGTTACCTTTAGGCGTGACATCGAACCGAAGCCTGCACGCAATATGCGGCGGATCAGCGATCAACAGCTGAATGTTGAAGTAAAGGTCAGGTATCTGCTCGTAGTCGGCTTCCAGCATGGCGCGATAGCCGTCAAGCCCGAGAGGCTTGCCGTTGTGATGAACATCGTCATGCACGAACTGGCCAAGGTTCGTCCAGTCCTGTTTATTGAGGCAGGTGATGTAATCACGATAGGTCGCTTCCAGGTCACGTTTGTTCATCCTTCCTTCTCCTCTCCTGGGCCAGGCTGACAGGCTTGTTAGAGTATATCTGGCTAGTACAACTTCGTTGTGCATCACGCTGTATCAATAACCAATAGGCCTTCGATAAAACCGGCTTTGTGCTGGGGCTGTCCATGGCGATTAACCAACAGGCGATTGTATCGGTGTCGCACTGCTGGGATTATTAATGACCATACAGCGGCAAGGAGACGTGAATGAAAGCCATCGTGTTTGATGTATTTGGCACTATTGTCGATTGGCGCTCCAGTTTGATTAACCAGTTCCGGGCGATAGAGCAGGAGTTGGGAATTGAGCTACCTAGTGAAGCGCTGACAGATCAATGGCGTCAGCATTATGCGCCTTCGATGGATCGGGTGCGTAAAGGCGAAATTCCGTGGAGGGGGTTGGATGATCTGCATCGGGAAAGCCTGGTTAAACTCCTCAATCAACATGGGGTGATGCTAGACGAGGCGACCATTGATCGCGTCAATCACTTTTGGCACCAGTTAGACCCATGGCCGGATGTTCAGCGCGGTCTTCAAAAATTGAAAGAGCACACCATCATTGCCACCCTGACCAACGGCAATTTGTCGTTAATGGTGGACGTTGCCCGTTATGCCAAACTGCCATGGGATATGGTGTTCTGCGCCGAGCTATTTCAGCACTATAAACCTGACCCAGAGGTCTATTTAGGGGCTTGCCGCCTGCTGCGCCTGCCGCCTGAAGAGGTGATGCTATGCGCAGCGCACAATTACGACCTGGCGGCTGCCCGTGCATTGGGGATGAAAACGGCGTTTATACCCCGGCGCACAGAATATGGCCCGCAACAGCATAAAGATTTAACAGCAGAGCAAGAATGGGATTTTGTAGCTGAAGATCTCGTCGCGTTGAGTGAGCAGCTAAAAGGATACTAGCCAATTAGTGTGTCCAAGAAGAGGTCCCTCCCGGATTGTTAGCCAAAACGATGATACGAGCATTCGAAGACCAGGATTTTGAAGCCATAGAGGAAATTTACTCACTCGCCAAACTGGATGAGCTTCGGTTTGAGCAAGGCCAATTTGTACTCATACCTCTGAGGCAAGACGAGACACGCCTACGGGAGCTGATGGAATCAACGATATTTGTTCATGACGATAAAGGCATTCGCGGGTATGGAGCGGTCTATGGAAATGAGATTCGCACGCTACTTGTTCACCCGCGCTTTCGCCGCCAAGGCATTGGCAGTCAACTGCTTGACCATATGATGGCCTGGATCGGTAGCCCCGCTACGCTCTGCGTCGCAAAAAGCAACGTGACGGCAAAAGCGCTTTATCAGCAATATGGCTTTAGAGTGACCGGGGAGTTTGAGGCCTGCTACAACGGTAATCCGGTGTTAGCCAACAAAATGGAACAGTCATGCACCCGTTAGCAGCCCAATGGATAGTGGGACTACTCAGAGATAGACATATCCCGTTTCAGATCTGCGGAGGGCTCGCCGCAAAGGGCTATGGTGCTGAGCGAGCGCTGAATGATATTGACCTGTTTGTCCCCGATGAGCATTTTATGACGGTGGTGCAGGCAGGGCAGGCGTACATATCCAAACCCGCGGCGCACCACTGCGAGGAGGGTTGGGATTTAACCTATGTCCAGTTCAAGTATGAAGGCATTAAGGTAGAAGTTGGCAACGCAGAAGGCGCCCACATTCTTGATGCAGCCAGCCAAGAATGGGTGCCGTTAAATATAGACTTTGCTCGCTATGAAACCGTCAATTTACTGGGCCTGGCGCTTCCCTTGATGTTGAAGGAAGACTTGATCCGCTATAAATCTATGCTCTCAAGGCCAGTGGATATCGACGATGTTCGTGCCATGCGTGAATGCTCAAAATAAACCCGCCTCACGCGATCCTGTTTTCACCTAACCACCAGTGAGACCTCTTTAATGCACTACCGCACGATGACCATCGACGACTATGACGCCACCATCGCGCTATGGAGCGAAAGTGAAGGCGTGCGGCTGCGCGATGCCGACTCCCGAGAAGGCATTGAGAAGTACCTGCGGCGTAATCCCGGCCTGAGCTTTGTGGCAGAGGCAGAAGGGCGACTGGTGGGAACGATCATGGCGGGTCACGACGGCAAGCGCGGCTATGTCCAGCACTTATCGGTGGCAGATTCCCACCGCCGCAAAGGCATCGCAACACAGTTGGTCAGCCGTTGCCTGGAAGCGCTCAAGCATGAGGGCATTCTGAAATCGCATCTGATGATCCTCCCTGAGAACGAAATGGCCAAACAATTCTGGGCCAATCAGGGCTGGGCATGCCGTTCAGATATTCAGCTGTACTCGTTTGTGAATGCGGATAACCCGAACGTTTAGCCGTTATCACACCCGCATGATCCAGATCATTCCCGCGCCTAAAGTGTAATGGGACGAGCATGGGATTCAACGAACGTTGCTGCTAGGCTAATTTAACTAGAGCTAAAAAGCCGCAGGGAACAACCTAATGCCACAGGCACCACGCATTACGCTTCATCCCGTTAGCCAACGCGTGCAGGTGCATGTGGATGGCAAACTGCTTGCCGACTCAACCAACGCCCTCGAACTCCGCGAAACCGGCTACCCGCCACGGCATTACATACCACGCGAAGACGTGCGAATGGATTTGCTTACCCCCTCAAAAACGACCACCCATTGCCCGTTTAAAGGCGACACGGTGTATTTCCCGCTGGGCGAAAAGCAAGACATTGCCTGGAGCTACGAGCAGCCAGTTGAAGGGATGGAAACGATAGCGGGTAGGGTAGCGTTTTATGAGTAAGTGGGGGGTGACGCCTTTCGACCCATAGCCGACATGCAGGAAAAGCAGCAAGCATGTTAAGACATGTTTTTTTAAGGAAGTAGAGGCGAAGAATGAATTTTGAGGAAAAACTAAAAGAGCGCCTAAGAAGAAATGGAAAAAGGCTTTATCACCGTGAGGGCCAAGAGTTGGAATTCAAGGAGCAATTTAATCTTGCTGCCTTGGCTGACTATTTTAAAGATTTTGCTGCTTTCTCGAATAATCGTGGAGGTTTTTTAATTTTTGGAGTAAAAGATTCCCCGAGAGAAATTGCAGGCCTGTCCGACAAATCCAAAGCACAATTTGAGAAGGTGGATCCTGAGAAAATAACAGGATATCTATTAGAGCTTTTCTCTTCTGAGATCCGGTGGGAGCAAGGGAGTATTGACGTCGATGAGATGTTTTGTGGCGCCTTTTATATCTGGCCGTCTGAAGCAAAGCCGGTCATTGCGCGGAAAGACGAGGGGAAAATTATAAAAAATGGCGACATTTACTATCGCTATGGAGGGAGAACGCAAAAAATCCAAAGTGCTGAGTTAGAAAGCATTGTTAATCATCGCATCGAGCAGAATAACCAAAGCTGGCTGAATCTCATGGCAAAAATAGGCCGAGCTGGTCCGCAAAATGCAGCAATACTTGATACTGAGAGAGGAATGATAGAGCGTGATTCTTCTCAAGTATTAGTTTTGGATGACGATCTTGTCGGTAAGTTGAAGTCGACGTCACCCCATCTTCAGTAGCACCCGGGTTTAGAGTCAGAAATAACTTTATCGTGTTTTACCACCAGTTGCTCGGCATAGGCTGACGGTGTCAGCCCTCCAAGACTCTTCTTCGGTCTTTCTTCGTTGTACTCCCGCCGCCATGCCTCGATGACAGCCTGGGCGTGTTGAAGGCTGGTGAACCAATGCTCATTTAGGCATTCATCTCGAAAGCGCCCATTGAACGATTCGATGTAGGCGTTTTGGTTGGGTTTTCCAGGTTCGATTAAAAACAGGGCAACGCCACGTAGATGCGCCCATGACAGCATGGCGCGCCCACAGAACTCCTTTCCATTATCCGTACGAATGGCGCTCGGTAGGCCACGTTGTAGGGCCAGGTGATCCAGAATACGTGTTAAAAACAGTCCGCTAATGGCACGTTCAGGCACGATCGCCACGGCTTCATGGGTGGCGTCATCGACAACCGTGAGGCTCTTTATCACTCGTCCGTCTGCCGTCCGGTCAAACACAAAATCCATTGACCAGACCTGATTGGCAGCCCCAGGGCGACCAAGTGGCTTTCGCTCAGACATGGGAACCTTCTTGCGCTTGCGACGCTTCACCTGCAAGCGAGCTTCCGCATACAGACGCTCAACACGCTTGTGATTGACCGGTTCTCCGGCCTGACGCAGCTTCAGGTAGATCATGCCAGCGCCATAGCGGCGATGCCGGTGTGCCAAGGCAACAATGCGTTCACGCAATGTCTCATTGCGGTCAGGGGCCGGCTGGTAGCGCAATGCACTGGCACTCATACGAATGACACGGAGCGCTCTGCGCTCACTCAGGCCACGTGACACCATAAAGCGCACCACGTCTCGGCGTGCCGGGGCGCTCACCACTTTTTTCTCAGCGCCTCGCGAGTGACCTCCATTTCCAGTAGCGACTCTGCGAGCAGCTTTTTCAAGCGTCCATTTTCGGCTTCGAGTTCTTTGAGTCGCTTGGCATCGGGGACGCTCATGCCGCCAAACTTGCTCCGCCATAGATAGTAACTGGCTTCTGAGAAACCGTGCCGACGGCATAGCTCTTTGATGGGCAGCCCCGCTTCGGCTTCGCCCAGGAAACCAATGATCTGTTCTTCGCTGAAACGCTTCTTCATGTCCAATCTCCTTACCCATAGGATCGGACTCTAAAGTGTAGCGCTACTCAATCAGGGGGTGACGTCGAAGTTTGTCAAAGAAGGAGAGTTTAAAGAAAAATCGGGAGCGCCTACCCTCAAACTGGTTGGTGATGTTGTTCCGGTTGATAAAGTAGAGGTTATCCAAAGGGTAAAAGAAAATCTAACGAAGAGCTATCCATACTCAGCGATGGAAATGGCGGAAGAAGTGACGAAACAACTACCGCAAGCAACGAAACATGATGTTTGGGCATGTGTTTCCGAAAATGATCTAAAGGTTAATCCTGATTATTCCGTTTACAATTTTAGAAATAAAAGACAGGAAGATGCATTTAAGAAAGATGGTACTATACCAGCCGCAACTCCAAGTATCTATAACCAAAAAGCAGTTGAGTTTATAGTAAATGTCTTGCGTGGCGAGAAAACCGGTTAAGAATAACCAAGGGCCCAAGTCAACCGGTACTACGCAGCGCTTCGCAACGGCTGCTTAGCCCACACGATATGCAGAAGAGATGAACTGAAGAGATGAAAATATCGGAAGCTACCCGAACGTACTTTGCCAAAGACGTCTACAGTATCTGGAAGAGCCGGGTGTCTAAGGCCGAGGAGTCGATTACTGTATACAGCCCTTATTTTGATCGTCTGCTAATCTCTCTTCTTGGAAATTCACAGCTTGGAAATGAGAATATCACCATCGTCACAGAGCTGAATCCTGCGTCTCTGCTAGAAATGCCTAACCAGCTTCGTGCCCTCAAGAATGCGCTGTCCAACGGTATCATTGTGCTGAGTACTCCGCGCCTCCATGCAAAGGTGCTGCTCACCGACGACAAGTTTGTTGCAATAGGCTCTCAGAACTTCACGTCTTACGCCAGGAAGAGCAAGGAATGCACAGTTATTCCCGCTGCAACCATGACTGGGTCAAGCTTTGTTGATACGTTAATCCGCTGGAGGGAAGACGCCACATCTGTTGATGAAAATTTTGTTGACATGCTTCTCTCCAAGATTTCGCGACACATTAGGCGGCACAAGAAGCTATTAGAAGAAACGGAAGCCGAATTCGATGAACTCTTTAAAAACCATGAAGAAGAAAAGCAAAACGCTCTTCTCCGTCGTCTTGAGGAGTTGGAGCGGCAATCCCACATCAGGATGTCCCAAGGAGTCGTTTATGCTTCGATTGAGCACATTTCCGGTGAATGGGATTACTACGATAGCCTGATAGCAGATCATGAATATGACCTGACGCGATGGGTGGTTAAAAAGCCAGGCGGTAACACAGAGCCTTACCGGTTCAGTCGACTAGCCATGTACCCAATGATAATCGCAGAGACTGGCCGCATGGGGTTTGCCAGAATCGGGAAGACACGAATTACTTACATTAGGAAGAGTCTGAATTGGTCTAATAGGAGACTTCAAGTCGGTGACTACAGCTTAGGTGTAAGCATCACTTTCCCCGTCACGGACACTAAGAAACGAAATATCGTGGTCAGGCTCACACACCCCTATTTGGGATCATGTGAAGCAGCTTTCCTTTTCACAGGAGACGCGTTTCGGCTTATCCGAAAACACTACTTCAAAGGTAATTCTTACTGGAATGAACAGCACGAAGCGTTCGTGAAAGAGTTGGATTCTGGCTTCTTTGGTGATTTAGATAGCATTGCTTCCTTCTTCCGTAGATTTTTCACCAGCTTCACCTACAAGGAGCTTGGCCTTGATAACAAGAATGTACGAGATTATTTGAAGGGTCTCCACTTCAGGCTTACCGTGATTCAGTTTCAAGGTAATCCTGTCTTAGTAATCAAGAAGCAATGGTAGACGAGGCGCAAGACAACATAATCGAGAGTAAAATAGCCGTACGAGTGTGGCTATTTATTGCGCTCATTGTAAACGTTAAATATCAGGAAAGTCTCAATGTCCGCTTTTGGCCGAAAACCGTCGCCGTCACCACTAGCCCCGGTGATCTCAGTTTTGATTACAATCTTCAAATCCACACTCAGGGGTTAACGTCGGTCGTACAATCACTCGCTCCCCGACGTTGACCTGCCGGAAGCTTGCACCCTTTGAACGGCATGACTTGGTTTGTCTGAGATTGAGCGGGAAAAGTTAACCACCTTGTGAAGAACCGTAGCAGCTTGTGCATAAACGGGCATCGGTATTAATTTTCGACTACATTTAGTCACATAATGCTGAGGCTGACGGTGGCGCTATGCCCAGAAACGCATAGCGCATCCGCTGTCACTCCGTCAGCGGTAATGAGCACGGTTCAAGGGTGCGCATCATCATGGGGAACACAATGACAAAACAAAAACTGATTCTGCTATTCGATGGAACGTGGAACGACCCTGAAGACCAGACGAATGTTTATCGTATTACGCGGCTTATCCATGATTACGATGGTGATGTTAAACAACGGTTCTATTACGACCCCGGCGTGGGTACCTCCAGGTTTCAGCGCATTAGCGGCGGTGCCTTCGGTGTCGGGCTTAGCAAACATTTACTGAAAGGCTATGACTGGCTTGCCAGGCGCTATAAAGAGGGCGATGAGATCTGGATATTCGGGTTCAGCCGCGGTGCCTACACGGCCAGAAGCCTGGTGGGGCTGATACGAAAATGCGGGTTAATGCACGTGGTCACGCCAGGGTTGCTCGATAAGGCCGAAAGCATTTATCGGGACAAGGCGCTGCACCCAGACGCTGACGTTTGCAAGGAGTTCAAGAAAAGCTTCAGCCGCCAGCCGAGGATTCATTTCATTGGCATATGGGATACCGTTGGCGCGCTAGGCGTGCCCGGCACCACCCTGTTTAAAAGCAAATACGATTGGCACGATACGGAGCTTTCCAGCATCGTCGATCATGCCTATCAAGCGGTAGCGCTGGACGAACACAGAGCGACCTACAACGTCTCGCTCTGGACCAGCCAGGATGGCAAGCAAAAAGCGGGTAACCTGGACGTACAGCAGCGCTGGTTTATCGGTGCCCACGCCAATGTAGGCGGCGGGTATGGCGCTGACGACACACTGGCCGATATTTCGCTGAAGTGGATGTTAGGCAAGGCGGAAAAAGCTGGCCTGAAAGTGGCTCAATACGAGGTGCTTGAGGATGCCTGGAAGACCGCGCCAAGAGATTCTTTCGCCGAGTTCCTGAGGGGGATGTACGCCAAATTCAAACGCCTTGGGAAGGCAGAAGACTGCAGATTCTACCGACAATATTCAAAAGGGATGCAGGGAAAACCGGCGGTCAATATTTCAATCGATGACAGTGTCTGGAAGCGCTGGGCCGATGCAACCTGTGATTACCGGCCACGCACCTTGACCGATGCCCACCTGTCCCCACCGGAGCAATAGGCAGGGCAGGCAACCTTTATTGGTGTGACTCCATTCGCCAAGGCCGCCAGGGCGCAGTATCATAGGCCGCTAATCAAACCACAGAAGCCATTACTATGTCGTGCCCACCTTGCCCCCGTTGCCAGTCTGAATTTGTTTACCAGGACCAAAGCCTGTTCATCTGCCCCGAGTGCGCCCATGAATGGAACCCCGCTGAGGCCGCCGCTGAAGATGCGGTCACCGTCAAGGATGCCAACGGCACCCTGCTGGCAGAAGGCGACAAGGTCACGCTAATAAAAGACCTCAAAGTAAAAAGCAGCTCCCTCGTGCTCAAGATTGGCACCAAAGCCGTGATCAAACGCCTCAAGGAAGGCAAGGACCACCAGCTGGACTGCAAGGTCGACGGCGCTGGCGACATGATGGTCACCGCCCAGTTTGTGAAGAAGGCCTGATTCCTCCCACCAATCCAAGCGCTACCGACTAAAAGCTAAGCTGCGAGGGTGTGTTTAACATAAGTTAACTGCTAGGCTAATTTTACTAGAGCGAAAAACGCCGCAGGGAACAACTTAATGCCACATGCCCCACGCATCGAGCTTCATCCCGTTAACCAGCGCGTGCAGGTGCGTGTGGATGGCAAGCTGCTTGCCGACTCCACCCAGGCACTCGAACTCCGCGAAACCGGCTACCAGCCACGGCAGTATTTCCCGCGTGAAGACGTGCGGATGGATTTGCTTACCACCTCAGAAACGACCACCCATTGCCCCTTTAAAGGTCATACGGTGTATTTCTCGTTGGGTGACAATAAAGACATTGCTTGGAGCTATGAGCAGCCGATTGAAGGGATGAAGGAGATAGCGGGTAGAGTGGCGTTTTCAGGTGTCAGCGTCAAAGTACAGATGCTGGATGAATAAGAGAACTTTGTTATCAATAAAGTATTATTGGAATAGCAAATGTAGAAGGCTTGTGTATTTGTAATACACATCCGAATTAAAAGTAATATTTAATATTAAAAGTTAGAGTAGATTTTAAAACCAGCATATAGCTAGATATAAGTAACAGAATTTTTCAATTATGAGACTGGAAGCCTGATACGCTGTTAGTTGAATTCAGGAAACACACAATGGAGGGAACGAAAATGATAGACACATTAATCAATGCAATTAGAGAACGAAAAGAAATAGAATTTACTTATAGCGGCCTTCGCCGCACTGGACAGCCTGCAACGATAGGGGTATCTACATCAGGCAATGAAGTTCTTCGTATATATCAAACTGTAGGTGGCCACGTTCATCCCAATCACGAATGGGACCTGTGTTACGTATCGGATTTATCAAATATTAGAGTCACGGACAGTGTTTTTCTGGTCAATCCGCCTGGGTACAGAAAGGGCGATAGAGGAATGTCAACAATCTACGAAGAGCTTTAAGGAGTAAACTAACAACAGATTCCAGTTCGTAACTTTACCGGACACGCTAAATATTTGCGTTAATTAGGAAGAAAAAATCTTAAGACCGGGACTTCCCCAGTTTTACCTGGGGAAATGTTCTCTACCTGTCCCCCCCATAACGTTTTTGGTGGAGGGGCCCGGGGTTGCTTAGTTATGATGATTTTTATCACCACTTGTAAGTTAATATTACCACTTATGCGCAGAGATGTATAGATGACAACACTATTTTCATGGACTGGTATCGATACACATGGCCCTGCATCGATTTATATTGCTAGCGATAGCCGAATTTCTTGGGGAAGCAAGGCTACTTGGGACGTAGGCCGAAAACTTTTTGCTTCAAGAAATTTTCCTGAATTATTTGGCTACTGTGGCTCTGTCTCGTTCCCTATACAGATATTAGGTCAATTAATTGAGTGCATTGATGATGGTTTGTTGTTCAACGACAGCGACTCCATAGAAATAAAAATCGAAAAGGTCAGGGGCGAGATTGAAAGAAGTTTAAACTTGATGCCGAAGCCTCAAAGAGGAAACTGCCAAATTTTATATGCGACCCGAATGGGTAATAGAATGCGTTCTAGCTTCCATGCCGCAAGGATTAATGTTGCATATGATGGCGTTTCTTTTGAGCAAATTGAATTGCCTGAAAATTCGGGATTAATAGCAAGCTCTGGTACTGGAAGAGCTTCTCTAAATGCATGGTATGAAAAGTGGGTCGGAAAATATAGCCAAGATTCTCACTATTCAGGAAGAACCAGTAGGAATGTTTTTAGCGCATTCTGTGACTCGCTTGAATCTAGGCAAGATCCACGTAGTGGGGGAGCACCGCAACTTGTCGGCATATACCGTGAAGGTCCATCAAAGAACTTTGGTGTGATACATAAAAGAAAGCGGTATCTCAATGGAATTGAAGTGCCCTTTTCGAAAGGTTTAAACTCAATTGAGTGGCGAAATGAGTTATTCGAAAGATGCTGCGGTGAATCTATGGAAATTTTGGAAAAAGCACAACGTCAGCCAAAGTTAAGACAAATAAAGAACCCATAGGTAAAAAAAGTTTCTGCTGTGGAAAACTTGCTTGCTTCGTTTCTAGTTTTTCGCTTGGTAAGTAGTTAAGTAAATTGAATATTTGTTAATGGGGCAGGATAAAATGAATATTTTGTTAGATTAATGTTCAGAGTTATTTCTCCGATACAATACATTGATAATACTGGTGCAGTATAATAATTTAGTATCGACACCTTAGAAGGCGAATAAGTATGACATTTGGACACAGGCTGAATGTTGAGCAGTTAATGTACAATAGATCCAATTTTAAGTTTTAAAAAGCGCTGTATAAAATGGTTGATGTGCCGGATTCTGTACCTAAGATAGGTAAGCTATATTATTTTGAGGGGTCGGGTCTAGAAGATGACGAGACTATTGCACTTTGTATAAAGTGTATTATTGGATGGGCGGCCTCGCTTGAATTATTTGTAAATCTAGCATGGCTGAAAAACCAAATTTCAAGTCAGAAAGAAGAAAGAGATTTCTCAAGTACTATAGCTAAAATCAAATGCTTATATCAGATAGAAGGTTTGTTGTATGGGGGGCAAAATGGAGAAGTGTTGTTGAGAAATTATTTGCTATGAGAAATTATATTATGCATTATAAAGAAACTGTGATTTATGTTGGGTTTAGTTCTGCAACAAAACTACAATATGAATTTTCAAAAAGCAACAAGATTATAATTAAACGTGATGTTGATCTTGCTTTCAAAGATATGGGTGGTTATTTTGATATTGATTTTGGTTTTATTGATGGTCATTATGATCACTCGGTTTATAATTATTGAGCTGAATTTAATTTAAATGCAGTGAGGGTTTTTTTATGGGATATTTTTTTAGTTTTTTAATCGCTATTATGCTGGCCATATTTACTGCTTGGATACAGTATTATAGTTGGTTTAAAAAAGAAAGGGTTAAGTTTGAGTCAAAGGAGGAAGATATAGCTTTGTCTTTGATAAATGAGATCTCTGAGCTTTCTCATATGAGAGTTCATAAGCAAAGAGAGCAAGTTTGGAACCTGAAAAGCAAAAAATATAATCAAGAAGTTGAGCAAGAGTATAGAAAAGCTGTGGTGTTGTGGAATGAGAAAATTGGTGGCTTTATGTCCAAACTTGATTATAGCTTCTCAAGGCAAGAAGTATCTTTTTTTGAAGATGTTATCCAGAATAAATTTTATACTATACACAGTGAGATGATTTTGAGACAAAGGAGTAATACTAGTTCGATTCATTTGTCACAGTTAGAATTAGAGCTGAACTTGTTAAGTAGTGAGCTGGTTTTTTTTATAAGAAGGCTTATGGGAAAAGTAAGGCGGAAAGATTATTCTACTCTTTCCCTTAATAAAGAGGTTTCATTTAGCAATAGGTCAAAGCTTACTTGTGAATATCTTTTTTTACGCCTTTTTGGCTTGGATTAATCTGAGGGTATAATTTTTTCTCATTTTTATTTTATTGGTCCAATTGGGTGCTTTTTTTATTGTGAAATTAAAAAAATCACTTGAGCTTTCGAATCTGTAAGCCTTTTTTTCTTTTATTGCGTTAACTACAAGCTTAGGTAATGGGTAAACTAATAAGCTAGCTAAGATAGCTGACTGCTCTTGATCTAATTCTGATGCAGGTCGTTGAAAAATTAGCAATGACGCATCATCACAGCTATTTAGTTTGTAACCAAAATAAGCAGAGCTGAGATAGCTCCTTAAGATGGTTTCTTTTCTTAATCTTTTAGTTATTAGCCATGATAGAGTCATTTCATGAGATTTTCTTTTTATAGTGCGCTCTCTTTTGTTTATTACGGTTCTTACGTATTGTTGTTCTATTGTGCTGATGCCACCTAGTCGTTTTTTCATTATGAGTTGTTTGATTATTCTAGGCGCACAATATAAATCAATGCCCGAGTGTTTAAAGTAGCGCTTATCCTCGATGATTAGCACCGCTTTCTCAAATTCAGTGATGTCATTTTCAATCCATAAACTTGTTGTATTTTGAGCTCTCCTTGAGTGGGATATAATTATATCAATAATTAAATTGAAATATATAAGCCATCCTTTAATGTCAATTAATAGCTTCGGTTTTCCGCCGATTTTTTCGGATATGTCTTTATTCATAATGCTATGGTTCGCTTTTTCTAGTAAGTTCTACGTGGCCATGTTGTTCTGCCACCATTGAGTAAAATCGTCCTTGAGCGTAATTTTTATTCTTAACAGTTAGCTTAAAAAGATAATCTGATTCACGGCCAAAGTCGTCAAGAGTCATGTTTATAATTATTTTGTCTCTAGAAAAATAATTTTTCTCAATATAGCCTTTGATTCTACCTCTTTTTCTGTTTTTTCCATAATACGTTTTAGACCCTTTTTGTGAGATTTCAAAGAACTTTTCTGCAGTTCCTCTTATTACTTTATCTTCGCGCCATAGAATAAGGTCGTATTTTATCTTCATGTTTTTAAAAGGATTTCTTTTTGTTTTCTGCGTAGTTGTCGTTAATTCCCAGTGACCTGATACTTCAGTTAACGGAAATAATTTTTCTTTGGTTATAAAAAACAAAAGTGCAAGTGCTATACCGCCTGTTACAGTAGAAAAAGTTGAAGCAATAAAACTATCCATTTATGTAACCTTTTGTAGTTTCTGACCCGCTAACCCTCATAACCTCCCTAACCGCCGCCTCATTCAACACCCCGCGTTTGGCTTCCACCACCGTAAGCCAATCGCGGGCGCGTGTGATGCCGGTGTAGACCAGCTCGCGGGTAAGAATGGGGTTGATGGTGGGCGGTAGCAGTAGGGCGGTGTGTTTGAACTCCGAGCCCTGGGATTTGTGTACTGTCATCGCGAAGACAGTTTCCACCCCGTGCAGGCGAGAGGGTAGCACCCAGCGGATGGGTTTTTCTGGGTCGCTGGTGGGAAAGGCGACTCTAAGTAGCGATTTGCCGGGCCCTCCTGATGAAGTGCGGGGATCAGGCACCGCTAGCGTGATGCCAATATCGCCGTTCATCAGTTTCAGGCCGTAGTCGTTTTGGGTGACGAGTACCGGGCGGCCTTCATACCAGCCTTTTACCATCGTGAAATCACTCCCGTACAGCAGCTTTTCGCTGCGCAACGTTTTGGCGATGCGCAGGTTCAGGCCTTCTACCCCCCACGGGCCTTTGCGCAGCGCGCATAGCAGTTGAAAGTAGCTGTAGGCGCTGAGCACGGCGCTTGCCCAGTCGTTGTAGGCGTCTGCGTTTTCCTCAAACGATTCACCCCGCGGGCGCTGGGCGTTCAGCACGTTCAGGTAGTGGCGGTAGCCGGTGGGCGGGGCGATGGGGGCACCGTTGTGGTCGGTGCGGCCTTCGCCGCCGTTGATAAACTTGTCGGGGCTGCCGTGAATGACCAGCTTATCCAGCGCGGCGTCGTCGGTCAGCGTCAGGTGGTGTAGGTCAGGGTAGCCGTGGCGCAGCACCTTGTTCACCGCCTGGTGTTTTGTCTGGTCGCTTTGGGCGTGGCTTGGCTGGTTGATCGCTTGGGCCAGTTGGCCTATACCGCTGTGCTCGTTAAAGCGGTGGCTGACCCGCAGCATGGTAATCGCTTGGTCGAGGGGCTGGCCCTGGGCGTCGATGTAGTCCGGCTGTAGCGGCTGGCCGGTGGCGTGTTCCAGCCACTGGGCGGTCTCTGGCGTGTAGTGGGCGGCCTCGGCGCGGCGGCATAGGTCGCCCAGTACGGCACCGGCTTCCACCGAGGCGAGCTGGTCTTTATCCCCCAGCAGTACCAACTGCGCCTGGGCGGGCAGGGCGCGCAGCACGGCGGTCATCATTTCGATATCCACCATCGAGGCTTCGTCGATCACCAGCACGTCCAGCGCCAGCGGGTTGGCGGCGTTGTGGCGGAAGTGGCGGGTATCGGGGCGGGCGCCTAACAAGCGGTGAAGCGTGGTGACCTCAGTGGGAATAGACGCCTTTAGCTGTTCGGTAACGGCTTCATCGCACAGGTCGGCCAGTGCCTCCGTCGGCAGCAGGCTTACCTGCCCGGCGATGGATTCATTCAGCCGGGCGGCGGCTTTGCCGGTGGGGGCGGCTAGGCGGATGCGCAGCGGTTGGGCATTGGGTTCCGCCAGTTGCAGGGTTTGCAGTAGGGCGAGCAGGCGCACCACGGTGGTGGTTTTGCCGGTGCCGGGGCCGCCGGTGATGATGCCGAAGCGGTTGCGGGCGGCGAGGGCGCAGGCGGTTTTTTGCCAGTCTAGGGTTGTGGTTTTTTTAAATAGAACGTTTAGCGCGTTGGCGAGTAATTCGGGGTGACGTTCGTCACCCATCGCCCAATGAATTGGGCTCCTACAGGTGCCTTCTTCGCCGGTGAGGCGGTTGGCGATTTCCTGGTGCAGGGTTTGTTCGTATTGCCAGTAGCGGCGTAGGTAGAGCTTGGTGGTGTTGCCGTTGTGGCTGACCACCAGGGGGGTATTGCCGGGGCCGGCGCTGGCAAGCAATGGGTGGTTGAGCGCGGCTTGCCATTCGGCGAGCGTTAGCGTGGCGAGCACCTGGCTGGGTAGCGGCGGTGGGTCGGTTAGGTCGTCGCCTTCCGGCGGTAGCGAGAGCGCAAAGTCCGGCGCGCTGAGCGTGGCGTTTAGGTCCAGGCACACATGGCCGCGGCCTAGCTGGTGGCTGGCAAGCGCCGCGCCGAGTAGCAGCAGCGGCGGGGCGTCCGGTGCTTCCATGGCGAGAAAACGAACCAGGGCGCGGTCCAGATCCCGCAGCCAGCCACGCGCCACCCAGCGTTCGCACAGTGCCAGCAGTTCGGTCGTATCGCTGAGCGCATGGTGAGCGCTTACTTGCGCGGTATCCGCCGTGGGTGTTGTCTCTCTCATCGCTTTTGGCTCGCTCGTTTCGGCGGCGGTGTCGTCGAACAGGTCAAACGTTTGGCTGTCGCCTTCGTGGCCGTTTGTGCGTTTGCGGCTCATAGCGTGGCCTCTTGCGACGTGGTGGAAACCGGTTCACCGGCAAACAGGGCATCCAGGGCTTCGATCAGTTTAACCGGGGCGGGCTCGGCAAAGACGCCGCGTCCCGGGCTGCGGCTGCCGCGCAGAAAGACCGTCATCGAGCCGCCCAGGTGCTGGTGCGGGTCGTAGTTGGGCAGTCGCGCTTTTAAAAGCCGGTGCATGGCCAGCAGGTAAAGCGCGGCCTGCAGGTCGTAGCGTTTGGTCAGTAGCGCCTGGCGCAGGGCCTCGGGTTCGTAGGCGCTGTCATCCGGCCCCAAATAGTTGGATTTCCAGTCGAGCACGTAGAAGCGCCCTTGGTGCTCGAAGGCCAGATCGATAAAGCCTTTTAGCATGCCGTTCAGGGTGTCGGCATCCAGTGCGGGCCGTTCCATCCCAGGCAGTAAGTGCTTGCTAACCAGAGCGTCGATGGCCTGGGTGTTGACCTGTTTGGCGGCGAACCAGAACTCCAGTTCGACCTGATAGCTGCCAAGCTCGGTGACCGGCACGCTGTCGCTTTGGTTCAGCGGCAAGGGCGTGGTCAGCAGTGCGGTGAGCCAACCGGCCAGTGGTTCTTGCCATGCCTGCCAGCCGCGCAGCTGCACCCGCCGCCAGAGCATATCGTCCAGGGCAGCGCTGTCGGTGGCGGCGGTGGCAAAGCCTTCCCTGCCTGCCCATTCCAATAAGCCGTGCAGGAAGGTGCCGGGGCCGGGGCCACGCGGGAACTTGTGCAGGTGAAAGGCGTCCGGCTCGGAGAGATCCTGGGGTTCATCCAGCACCTCGAACGCCGTGGCTTCCTGGGCGGTGGTGGGCTCCAGGAGCGTGAGCACGGGGGCGGTGAGCGTGCCGGAAAGGCGCAGCGCCGAGTAGCTGGCAATCCACCAGTGTTCCCTGGCGGGGCGTTTGGGCGTGCGGGCGTGCCCCAGGGTGGTGGTTTGCTGGGGCGGCGCAAGGCGCAGCGCCGTGGGCTCGGGGGGCGCATTAACGCGAATGTCGCTGCCTTCAGTCAATTCCGCCAGCTTGGCGGTGAGTGCCTCCGGGTCGAGGGTCTTACCGCCGTTGATCAGGTGGCCGATGGCGCTGTTTTCCAGCCCCTTGAGCGGCGCCAGCCCCAGCCAGGTGGCGTGGCGGGCGCGGGTGAGCGCCACGTAGAGTTTGCGCAGGTCTTCGCCCAGGCGCTCGCGGTCGGCGGTGGCCAGGGTGTCTTCATCGGCGCTCAGGCTGAGTTGCAGGTTGCCGTGGGCGTCGTGCCAGCGCAGCGGCAGGTCCTTGTCGCTGACCGGGCGGTGGTTGGCGATAAACGGCAGAAACACCAGCGGGTACTCGAGCCCCTTGGACTTGTGGATGGTGACCACCTTGACCAGGTCGGCGTCGCTTTCCAGGCGCAGCTTGTGGCTGTCGCCGTGGCTTTCCGGGTCGGCGATGGCGTCGTACAGAAAGCGAATCAGTGCGTGCTCGCCGTCCAGTTCAGCGCTTGCCTGCTGGAGCAGTTCGCCCAGGTGCAGCAGGTCGGTTAGCAAGCGCTCACCGTCTTCGAACGCCGCCAGCAGGCGGGCGGGAATGTCGAAGTCGACCATCATGCGGCGGACGAGTGGCAGCACACCCTGGCGCTGCCAGAGGCGGTGGTAGTGGCTGAACTGTTCGACCCGCGCTTCCCAGGCCAGCTCGCTTTGTTGCAGGTGGACCAGGTCGGCCAGAGTGAGGCCCAGCACCGGCGTGGCCAGGGCGGCGCGCAGGTGGGCTTCGGCCTGGCGGGAGCTGGCCAGCGGCTCGGCGCAGGCGCGCAGCCAGCGCTCTACCTGCCCGGCCATGGGGGAGCTGAATACCTTGTCGTGGTCGGAGAGGTAAACGCTTTTGACCCCGCGGCTGGCCAGCGCCAGGCGAATGGCGCGGGCTTCCTGCAGGCCGTTGACCAGCACCGCCATGTCCGACGGCTTGAGCGATGTGAGCTGGTCGTCTTTCTGGAAGCCACTTTCTGCCTGTTGCCCGGCGCTGAGCAGTTCGGTCATGTGCGAGGCGCAGCGCTCGGCCATTTCGGTCTGGTAGGCGGTTTTGGAAAGCGCCTCGTCGCTTGGCAGCGCCCAGAGCGTCATGGCGGGCAGCGGTTGGCCCTGGTGTATCAGCTGTTCGTCGCGGCCTTTGGCGGTCACGGGCTGGAAGGGCAGCGGGTTGTCGCCGCCTTCCTCGCGGAACAGAAACGCCCCGGCGGGTTGCCGGTCGGCGTAGGCGAAGCAGTGGTTGACGGCTTCGACCATGGCGCGGCTGGAGCGAAAGTTGGTGCCCAGCGTGACGTGGCGGCCGGCGGTGTCTTGCCGGGCCTGCAGGTAGGTGAAGATATCCGCGCCGCGAAAGGCGTAGATAGCCTGCTTGGGGTCGCCGATCAGCAGGATGGCGGCGTCGCGGCGGGGCTTGGCGACCTCGAACACCGCGTTGAAGATGCGGTACTGGATGGGGTCGGTATCCTGGAACTCGTCGATCAGCGCGACGGGGAACTGGCGCAGAATCTGCGCGGCCAGGGCTTCACGGTTGGGGCCTTGCAGGGCGCGGTCCAGGTGGCTGAGCAGGTCATTGGGGCCCATTTCGGCGCGGCGTTCCTGCTCGCGTTCCAGGCGCACCTTGCACCATTGGACGGCGTGAATCAGCAGGTCGTTGCGCGGTTCGGGCAGGGTCTTGAGTGCTTCGGGCAGTTCGGCCAGCGCTTCAAACGCTTGTGGGCAGGGCGGCGCGCCGTCTTTCCATATCTCGGCCATTCCCTCCGGGGTGAGGCGTTTCCAGGCGGCGGGGGTCAGCGCGGGGCGCTCCAGGTCGCTTTCGCTCCATTCGCGCAGCGCGCCCAGCCAGTTGGTGCGGCTTTTGGCGTTGAAGCTTTGGCCTTTGAAGGCCTTGCGCTTGGCGGCGTCTTCAAGCTCCGGGCCGAGTTCGTCCAGCCAGGCGGGCCAGGGGGCTTTCAGGGTGCTGAGCGTTGCCTGGCGTTCGGCCTCGGCGGCGCTCAGGGTCTCCGCCGGGTCGGGGCGCTGGCTGCCCAGGGCTTCGCTTTCAGCGAGCAGCCGGGCGACCTGGGCGTGCAGCTCGTCGGGGGATTTCCAGTAGCGGGTGATGTGGCCAAGTGCCTCGGCGTCCAGCGGGTAGTAGAAGGTGCGCCAGTAGTCGCGCACCACTTCCTGTTCCAGTTCGTGCTGGTCGTTTTCCAGGTCGAGGGAGAACAGGCTGCCGCTGTCGAAGGCGTGCTCGCGCAGCATGCGGTAGCACCAGCTGTGGATGGTGGAAACCGCAGCTTCGTCCATCCATTCCGCGGCCAGTTCCAGGCGCCGGGCGCAGGCGGGCCAGGTGGCTTCATCGTATTGGTCGCGGAGCTGGAGGAGGAGCGGATCGTCCGAAGGCTCGGAAGCAGGCCACTCCGAGGGCGCTGTGAACCCATCCCTGGGCGCTACTTTTTCCATCCCTGGAAAAAGACCCTCTCCGTGACCTGCTTCCTTCGCGTCAGGTGCCTTACGAAAAACCCCGGCGGCTTCTACCAGCCTGTTGCGGATACGTTCGCGCAGTTCCTGGGTGGCGGCGTTGGTGAAGGTGACGACCAGGATTTCCGGCGGCGTCAGCGGTCGCACAAAGGCGGTGTCGTCTTCGCTGTGCTGGCCGCCCAGCACCAGGCGCACGTATAAAAGCGCGATAGTGAAGGTCTTGCCGGTGCCCGCGCTGGCCTCGATAAGGCGGCTGCCGTGGAGGGGGAGGGTGAGCGCGTTGAGCGGCGTTACGCGGTTGGCATCCTGGCTCATTGGGCAGCTCCTTTCTTCTTGCTGTCTCCACTACGTTCTTGGTCTTTGCCAGCGGGGTTTTTGACCGCGTTGAACAGCGGGGCGTAGAGCGCTTCGGTCAGCGCGGCGAAGCTGTGCGCTTGTTCGCGGTGGTCATTGAACAGCCGCTCGAAGCGGGGCCACTGGTGGACCAGGTACGCGCTTTGGGCGACTTCGCCGGTCTGGAAACGGCCACCGTCATAGGCGCCTTCGGCGGCGGCGTAGGCGTCGCTTTCCCGGCCTTTTTCTTCGGCGATCTCCGGCGTGCCTAGCTTGGTCAGCCAGGCAAACGCAGCCTGGGGGGCCAGCGGTAGCGGGGCTTGAAGGCCTGCTTGCCAGGCGGTCATCTGGGTGTCCAAGTAGGCGCGTGCGGTGTCGGCGGCGATGGGGTCCAGCGTGATGTTGCCTGCCTTGGAAAGTAGCTGGGTGGTCATCGGGCCGCTGAGGTTGCCTGCCAGGTGCGCGACCCAGGGGCGCAGCAGGTGGGTCCAGCGGTACTGGCCGCGCCCGCTGCCCTGGCTGATCAGGCTGCTGCTGAGCAGTAACAACCGGCAGCGGTCGCCAGCCTCGTTCTGGCGTAGCTCATTGAGCCAGTCTTCCAGCACGATGCCGTTGGCACTTTCTACGTGAACCGGTTCTGGCGCGGCTAAGGCGATGGGCCACTGGTCCAGTGCTTCCTGATAAGCGCTGAACAGGTCGTCCATGGGCTCGGCCAGCGACTCGCGCATGCGCTCGCCAAAGGCCCCCATGGCGAGCACGCCCTGGCGTTGGAAGCGTTCAAGCTGAGCGTCGAGGGCTTCCAGGCGCGGCTCGTCGTTGTCGACTGCGTGTCGCTGGGCGGCAATCAGCCGGTCCTGCAGCTGCCAGTTCTGCAGGCCGTCCAGCGCGAAGGGTTCGGCGTCCAGCTCGGCGATGGCTTCCTGCTCGAAGTAGACGCCCAGCCGGGTATTGAAGAAGGCTCGCACCGGTTCACGCAGAAAGCCGCCCAGCTGGCCGAGGGACAGGCTGGCGGGGGCGTTTTCCGGCGGGGGGAGCTTTTCGGGCTGAGTCTGGGGCGCTCTAGGTGCATGAACGTCTCGCCATTCATGCGCATAGGTGAATAATTGCGCGGACTCAGTGTTGTCTTCGAAATAGCGGCGGCTGAACGGCTGCAGCGGGTGCTCGGTGGTCAGGGCGTCGAGCAGCGGGGCGTCGTCTTCAAAGTGCCAGCCGGCGGCCAGGTGGTCGCGTAGCTGGCCGACCAGCACTGAGGGCGGAAGCGTCGTGTTGTCGATCTGGCTGCGGCCCACCCAGCTAACGTAGAGCTGGTCGCGGGCGGAGAGCAGCGCTTCGAGAAACAGGTAGCGGTCGTCTTCCCGGCGGGAGCGGTCGCCGGGGCGGTAGTCGCTGCCCATCAGGTCGAAGTCCAGCGGCGGCTGGGAGCGGGGGTATTCGCCGTCGTTCATGCCCAGCAGGCACACCCGCTTGAAGGGGATGGCGCGCATGGGCATCAGCGTGGCGAAGTTGACCGCCCCGGCCAGAAAGCGCTGGGAGAGGCTGTGCTCATCGATCTGCGCGAGCCAGTGTTCGCGCACCATGGAAAGCGGCAGCGGATCGGCCAGCTGGGCTTCGCGGCTGCTTTCGAGGATTTGCTGCAGGCCGTTTTCCAGCTTGGTGAGCATCACGCTTTCCTGGGCGTCGTCGGTGAGGAAGAAGGTTTCCAGCAGGGTGCGCAGCCGCTCGACCCAGTTGGCGGCATCGGTGGGCTGGCGGAAGGTCTCCCAGGTGGCTTCGAGTTTTTCCAGCAGGCTCGCCAGGGGCCCGGCAAGACCCGCTTCCAGCCCGCCGATATCGTCAAACGGCTCGATGCCCTGCCAGGCGTCGCCTTCGCCCACGGTGTAACCCAGCAGCAGGCGGCGCAGGCCAAAGGCCCAGGTGTTCTGGCTGAGCCCGCCGGGCAGTTCCAGGGTCTGGCGCTGTTTGGCGTTGAGCCCCCAGCGGATGCCCGCGCCTTCCATCCAGCGCTCGAGCACCGGCAGGTCGCGTTCTTCAAGCCCGAAGCGCTGGCGCAGGGCGGGTACGTCGAGCAGGTCCAGCAGGTCGCTGACGGAAAGGCGCAGCTCCGGCAGGCGCAGCAACTTTTCCAGGGCGATCATCATCGGCAGGCGGTGGCGGCTGGCCTGGTCGGATAGCGTGTAGGGAATGAAGCGCGGGTCGTCGCTTTGAAGCTGGCCGAATACCGCGTCGATGTGCGGCGCGTAACGGTCGATATCCGGCACCATAACGATGATATCCCGCGGGCGCAGCTCGGGGTCGGCGCTGAAGGCGGCCAGCAGCTGGTCGTGAAGAATCTCGACCTCCCGCTGGGGGCCGTGGGCGATATGAAACACCAGGGAGTCATCTGCCGGGTCGAGGGCGGGCCAGTGGGTTTGGGTTTCGGCCACCGGGCGCAGTTCGCGGATGTCATCCTGCAGCTGGCTGAGCAGGCAGCCGCGTTCGCCGGAGAACGGCTCGAACATGTCGATGCGCAGCGCCTGCTGTTCAAACAGGGTCTGGTAGTGCCCCGTGTCGTCGTGCTCATCCAGCAGGCGCAGGTAGTCGCGGCCCTGTTTGCCCCAGGCAGCGAGCAGTGGCTGGGCGTGGAGGTGCAGGGCATCGTCAGCGTCGCCGGTGCCCAGCACGTCCAGCGCTTCGGGCATGCCGGCCTTGCGCCGCTGGCGGTAGCGGCTGGCGCGCAGCAGGTCCTTGTGCTCGATGATATCCGCCCAGTAGTACTGGCAGGGGTTGTGCACGCAGAGCACCACCTGGCAGCAGCGCGACAGCGCCGCCAGGGCTTCCAGGGTTTGCTGGGGCAGCGATGAAATGCCGAAAATGATCAGCCGCCGGGGCAGCCCTGGCGGGCAGGCTTGGCCGTCCAACTGCTCGGTGGCCTTCAAAAAGCGCCGATGCACCTGGGCGCGACTGCTGTCGAGGCCTGCATCGCCCTGGGTAGCGGCCACGTCGTCACGCAGGATGCGCCACAGGGCGGGTTGCCAGCGCTGGTGATCTTCCAGCGGATGGGTTTCGCCGCGGGCGGTGATCAGCACGTCCTCGCCGTTGGCCCAGGCGTCCAGCCAGTCGGCGCGGTAGACCTGATACTGGTCGAACAGGTCCGCCAGTCGCTCGGCCAGTTGGTAGTGCTTGCGCTGGTCGCGGTCGACTTCCAGGAACTGCGCCAGCGGGGCGAAGACGTCCTGCCCGGCAAGCGTCGGCAGCAGGCGTAACAGCCGCCAGACCAGCCGCGATTTATCGAACGGCGAAGTTTCCGGGACGGCATCTTCATGCTGGCTCGTGTGGGTCAATACCGTGCGGTAGGCCTGCCACAGAAACCGCGCGGGCAGCATCACGTCCAGCGCCGCGGCAATCCCCGCGCCGCCGTTTTCTGGGTCTTCCGCCAGCGCCAATTTCAGCCACTGCCCGATGCCGTTGCTCTGCACCAGGATGGTTTCATTCTCCAGCGGCCCCAGCGGGTGCAGACGCATCCACTCCACCGCCAGCCCGCGCAAATCTTCCAGGCGATTGCCATGCACCACCATAAAGCCGGGCGTTAGCGGTGTTGGCGAAAGCAGCGAATTGGCGGGCATGCGCGAGGTTCCTTCACGGCGGTGGTGGTGGCTAAGGGTATGGTGCCATAAGTTAACGTCTTGCGGGGTGCGGATTGGAAAGAGGAACTTTTACGACAAATGAGTTATCATAAAAGATAACCTTCAGGGAGCTGGGTAATGCAATGGAAAGTTGATTTTTATCCGGGAGTCGATGGTGAAATTCTCGGTATGCCGCCAAAAATACAGGCCCGAATGCTGCGGTTATTGGAAATGGTTGAACAGCATGGTGCTAACTTGGGGCCGCCACACACTGAATCATTAGGAGATGGGCTTTTCGAAATAAGAGCAAAAGCCAAAGAGGGAATCGGTCGCTCCTTATTTTGCTATGTGAATGGGCAGAGAATCATCATTCTTCATGCATTTGTGAAGAAAAGCCAAAAAACGCCCCGCCAGGTATTGGAACTGGCTCGTATACGACAACGTGAGGTACAACGGTCATGAGCTTACAAGCACTAAAGGATAGGGCGCTCCAAAATCCCGAGGTCAAAGCGGAATATGAGCGCTTGGCACCTGAGTTTGAATTGGCCAACACGCTAATCACCATGCGACAGCAAGCAGGCCTGACTCAAGACGAATTGGCAAAGCGCCTGCATACCCAAAAAAGTAATATCAGTCGGCTAGAGCGTGGTGACAGTAACCCCGGTTGGAAAACGCTTCAGCGTTATGCGAAAGCCTGCGGTTTTGAGTTATCAGTGCAGGCTCAGAGACACAACACGGCCGTCTAGCAAACTAGCGAAATGAGATGTCCGCGGGAGCATAGCGTTCCGTCGCCATAAGTTTACGTCTTGCTGGATGCGCGATAAGCGCGTTAGCTATGTGCTTTCGGCCGTGAAAGCGGTTCGATGGATAGGCGCAACCCTAGGGAGTTGGCGACCTTGCTGATGGTTGAAAATGCCGGATTACCTTCCCCAGACAGGGCTTTGTAGAGTCCTTCGCGGCTCATGCCCACGTCTTTGGCAAGTTGACTCATGTTGCGCGCACGGGCGATGTCACCGAGTGCGGCTGCGAGAAGTGCTGGATCATTTTCTTCCATTACTGCGTCAAGATAAGCCGCAATATCTTCCTCAGTTTGAAGGTAATCGGCAGTATCGTAGTGGCTGAAAGTGACGTTAGAAACGGTCATAGAATTACTCCTTCCATTGCGCGGCAATGGCTTTGGCCTATTCGATGTCGCGGGGCTGGCTGATAGCCCTAGTTGGCAGTGCTGAAAGTGTCAACTTTGGTTTACACTTGATGATAAGAAAAAGCAATAATCAGCATACTGTTAAGGCGCTTTAAATGAACATCTTGCGGGATGCGCGATATATCGCCAAGCTATGCCGATACCGTGAACAATGCTGAGAGATATTTCCCCATGACTGAGCCTTCTAACAACTCCCGCCGTCATTCTTCCTCCGTGGTCGACGGCCCAGGCAAAGCCGCCAGCCGCGCGATGCTGCGCGCCGTGGGTTTTAACGATGAGGATTTCAAAAAGCCCCAGGTAGGCGTTGCGTCAACCTGGAGCATGGTGACGCCGTGCAACAGCCACATTGGCGAGCTGGCCGAGCATGCCCGCGACGGTGCAGACGCGGCGGGTGGCAAGGGCGTGATTTTTAACACCATCACCATTTCAGATGGCATCGCCAACGGCACCGAGGGCATGAAGTATTCGCTGGTGTCCCGCGAGGTGATCGCCGACTCCATCGAAACCGTGGCGGGCTGCGAAGGCTTTGACGGCCTGGTGGCCATTGGCGGCTGCGACAAGAACATGCCCGGCTGCGTGATGGGCCTGGCGCGTCTCAATCGCCCCAGCGTGTTTGTTTACGGCGGCACCATCATGCCTGGCGAGGGCCATACCGATATCGTTTCAGTGTTTGAGGCCATGGGCGCGCATTCCCGCGGCGATATCGACCTGATCGAACTCAAGAACATCGAGGAAACAGCGATTCCTGGCCCCGGTTCCTGCGGTGGCATGTACACCGCCAACACCATGGCCTCGGCGATTGAAGCGCTGGGCATGAGCCTGCCGGGTAGCTCGGCGCAAAACGCCATTTCCCGCGATAAGCGTGATGACTGCGAGGCGGCAGGTGAGGCGGTATTGGCGCTGCTGGCCAACGACATCAAGCCCTCCGATATCATGACCCGCGAGGCGTTTGAGAACGCCGTGACCGTAGTGATTGCGCTGGGTGGCTCAACCAATGCCGTGCTTCACCTGGTGGCCATGGCTCGCACTATCGGGGTTGAGCTGTCGATCAACGATTTCACCGAGATTGGCAAGCGCGTGCCGGTGGTAGCCGACTTACGCCCCAGCGGCCACTACATGATGAGCGAGCTGGTGGCGATTGGCGGTATTCAGCCGCTGATGAAAATCCTGCTGGATGCAGGCCTGCTGCACGGCGACTGCCTGACCGTCACTGGCAAGACGCTGGCGGAAAACCTGGCCGATGTAGAGCCCTACCCAATCGATCAGCAGATTATCGCGCCGCTGGGTAACCCACTTAAAGCCGAAAGCCATCTGCGTATTCTCCATGGCAACCTGGCGCCGGAAGGTGCGGTGGCCAAGATTACCGGCAAGGAAGGCACGCGGTTCAGTGGCTCGGCGCGGGTGTTTGGCTCTGAAGAAGAAGCCCAGGCGCGCATCAACGACGGCACGGTAGTGGCCGGCGACGTGGTGGTGATTCGCTACGAAGGTCCCAAAGGGGGCCCGGGCATGCGCGAAATGCTCACGCCCACCTCGGCCATCATGGGCCGTGGGCTGGGCAGCGACGTGGCGTTAATTACCGATGGCCGTTTCTCCGGCGGTAGCCACGGCTTTGTGGTGGGTCATGTATCGCCCGAGGCCTTCGAGGGTGGCCCGCTGGCGCTGGTGGAAAACGGCGACACCATCACCATCGACGCGGTGGCTGATACCATCGATGTGGATGTGTCTGATGACGAGTTGATCCGCCGCCGTGCGGCCTGGCGGCAGCCGACGCCGCGTTATCGTCGCGGCGTATTGGCCAAATACGCGCGACTGGTCAGCTCCGCCAGCACCGGGGCAGTAACCGATAACGAAGAGTAGTGTTGTCATGTGTATGTAAAACGCCAGGGTTAACCTGGCGTTTTTATGTGCGCGATAAGGATGTGAAATGACGCAAACGTCGCGGGTGAGTGAAGTTTTTAGGGCGTTTTTGCTGCTGGGGGTGACCTCCTTTGGCGGACCGGTGGCGCACCTGGGGTACTTCCGCACGGAATTTGTTGCACGCCGGAAGTGGCTGACCGAAAGCGCCTACGCCGACCTGGTCGCGCTGTGTCAGTTTTTACCTGGCCCGGCGAGCAGCCAGGTCGGATTTGCGCTTGGCTTGATGCGCGCCGGGCCCTGGGGCGCGGCCATGGCCTGGCTGGCGTTCACCCTGCCGTCGGCCATTGTGTTGGTGCTGTTCGCGTTTGGCGCCGCAGTGCTGGAGGGGCCGATTGCCAGCGGCATCATTCACGGTTTGAAGGTCGTGGCGGTGGCAATTGTCGCTCATGCCGTGTGGGGCATGGCGCGTAATCTCTGCCCGGATAGTACCCGTGCGGGTATTGCGCTGGCTGCCGTCTTTGCCGTCGTGGCCATTAGCGGGCCGCTGGGCCAGGTGGGCGCGATTGTATTGGGTGGCATCGCCGGGTTAGTGCTTTGCCGTGGCATGGCGGCGACCGCGGAGAGCGAGGCGCTGCATTTTCCGGTCTCGCGCCAGGTCGGCATCATCGCGCTTGTGCTGTTTGGCGGGCTGCTGGCAGTGCTGCCGTTGCTGGCCGGTATGGCGGCCTGGCTGGATATTACCGATGCTTTTTACCGCTCAGGTGCCCTGGTGTTCGGCGGTGGGCACGTGGTGCTGCCGCTGCTGGAAGCCGAGGTGGTGCAGTCAGGCTGGGTGTCAGCCGATGAGTTTTTGACCGGTTATGGTGCCGCTCAGGCGATTCCGGGGCCGCTGTTTACCTTTTCGGCCTATTTGGGTGCGCTGATACCGTCAGGTGGTAGCTTGCTGACAGCGACGCTTGCGCTACTGGCGATTTTTCTGCCGGGTTTCTTGCTGTTGGTGGGTGTACTGCCGTTCTGGAACGACTTCCGCCAGTGGCAGTGGGCGCAGGCGCTGATGCGCGGTGCCAATGCGGCAGTGGTCGGCATTTTAGGCGCGGCGCTTTACGATCCGGTGTGGACTAGTGCGATCATTGGCGCTGAGGAGTTCGCGTTGGCACTCACGGGCTTTCTGCTGCTAACCGTATGGAAGCTGCCCGCTTGGATGGTGGTCATCGTGGTGGCGCTGGGCGGCGTGTTGATTGCGACCTGAGGTCGCTGCCCAAATCGGATATGAAAACGGCCGCTGTATAAGCGGCCGACATTAGCGGAGAACGATAATCCTGAGGTGGCGAGGATAAAAACCGCTATGGCACCTCCACTTCCAACGTGCGACGCAAAACGTGAAGTTCATCCACGTTAAGGTGCTCAAGCTTTCCAGCGAGCAGGTCGCTGACCTTCTGAACGGGTAACCCCGCTCTGCGGGCGATTTCACGGCTTCCCATATCTGATACCGCAATCAGACGCGTGATAATACGCATTAAGCGCGTACGTTTTTCGAGTTCCCTGACATCGAGGTCAGGGCTGCTTCGCGGAGGATCGAGCAGATCCGCGTGGGCAGTTGAGCGTGCCGTACTCATGAGGCTCCATCAGTCTGAAATGACAAAGACACAATGCCGCCAACCGGGTCGTATTTCAATGCCTTTTTTGATGAAAATTTCATGGCATGTAAGACACCCCGTAAACGCCTTGGCTCTGGTAAACTAACCCCTTAATTTTTCGCCTGTCCTCTACCATGAGGCACGGCATATTGAGCGTTTTGATAAGGCCACGGGCCGAGGAGAGATGGCATGTCGTCGAACAGCGCACCCAAAGTGGGCGTGATCATGGGGTCAAAATCGGATTGGCCGGTCATGGAGCACTCGGTGGCAATGCTCGAGCGGCTAGGCGTCCCCTATGAAACCCGTGTGGTCTCCGCCCACCGTACGCCGGACCTGCTGTTCGACTACGCCAAAAACGCCGCCGTGCGTGGCCTTCAGGTGATTGTGGCCGGTGCCGGTGGCGCTGCGCATCTGCCGGGCATGGTGGCTTCACAGACACCCCTGCCGGTGCTAGGTGTGCCGGTGGAGTCCAAGGCGTTGAAAGGGCTGGATTCGCTGCTCTCAATTGCACAGATGCCCGGCGGCATTGCAGTCGGCACGTTGGCGATTGGCAAAGCAGGAGCCACTAACGCAGGCTTGTTGGCCGCGCAAATTGTTGGCCTGCAAGACACCGAGGTACGCAATGCGGTAGAGGCCTTCCGCGCCGAACAGACTCAAAAAGTGCTCGATAACCCGGACCCGCGCCCCGAGCCGGAAGCCGAATAAGGAGGCCTGCGATGACGTCTACCATTCCAAGTAATATCGGCGTATTGGGCGCAGGCCAGCTAGGCCGTATGTTAGCGCTGGCGGGCTACCCGCTGGGCAATCGCTTCACGTTTCTGGATACCACGGGCAACCCCAGCGCGGGCATCGGCGAGGTGATCGTCGACCCTGACAACCAGCACCTGGCGGCGTTTCTTGAAAAGGTCGACGTGGTGACCTACGAATTTGAACACCTGCCGGTTCAGCTTGTGCGTGAAATTGAGCAGCACAAGCCGGTGTATCCCAGCAGCCGCGCCATTGAAGTATGCCAAAACCGCGTGGAAGAGAAGGCACTGTTTGACCGTTTGGGCATTCCCACACCCGCTTACCGCGTCGTCGAAAGTGCCGAGCAGCTTGAGGCAGCCGCCCGCGAGCTTGGCTGCCCGGTGGTGGCCAAATCCGTCACGGAAGGCTACGACGGTAAAGGCCAGGCGGTACTTAAGCAGCCTGAACAGGCGGGTGACGCGTGGCGAGATATCGGCCATCGACAATTGATCGTCGAAGCCTTTGTCGACTTCGTGCGCGAAGTGTCGATGATTGCCGTGCGCGGCCGCGATGGCGAGGTGGTGTTCTACCCCATGGCGGAAAACCAGCACGTCGATGGCATCTTGCGCTATTCGGTCGCGCCACTACCGGACCTGGACGCCAGCGTTCAACACACCGCTGACCGCTATATTCGCGCGCTGTTGGATGAACTGGACTATGTGGGCGTACTGGCGCTGGAGCTGTTTCAAACCCGCGACGGTAGCCTGCTGGCCAATGAAATGGCCCCCCGGGTCCATAACTCGGGCCACTGGACCATGGATGGCGCGGTGACCAGCCAGTTTGAAAACCACCTCCGCGCGATTCAGGGACTCCCCCTGGGCAGCCCCCAGGCGATTGCGCCTACCTGCATGGTCAACGTGATTGGCCGAGAAGGCGATAACGCTTCTTTGCTGGCGCTTGCCAATACCCACCTGCACCGCTACGACAAAGCCGAGCGGGCCGGGCGCAAACTGGCCCATGTGAATGTGGTGGCGAATACCCACGCCGAGCTGCTTGAAAAAGTGCGTGCCTGCCAAACGCTATTGCCCGAGGCGCCTCCCGTGTCGTGGAGCTTTGAGTCAACTCTTTAAGTCTAATCGCCGCCGATTGAGGCGGCTTTTTTGTGCGCCAACGAGCCAATGACGAACTTCAGTCGCCAAGCATGAGAAAATCGGCTAAAAAGGAGCAGACTGATTAATCAATAAGATCGGCTTGCAAGCCGACTTGGCAACATAAAGGGACATTGAGTGTATGCCACAGCCATTTAGCACGGCGATCGCCTCGGGTCTGCGCAGTCGTTTCCAGAGTGAACATAATGCCACGGTGAAAAGCCTACGCAGCGAAAAAGTGCGTCTGCTGTACGACAGTTTATGGTCACCCGTGCTTGCCAGCGTACTCGCAGCGATTCTTTTGGTCGCCGCGCTTTGGCCGGTTGTGGCGCACTGGAAGTTGCTGAGTTGGCTGGCAGCTCTGCTGTTGGTTTCCGCACTACGCCTGGGTCTGGCCTATCATTTTCATCGCTTACCGGCCTTGCAGCAGCAGCGTCAACGCTGGCTTTATCGATTTAGCGCAGGAGCTATCGCGGCGGGATGTGTATGGGGCATTGGTAGCTTTGCACTGTTTACCGGCGACCATCCTGGTCAGGTGGCGGCGCTTTCCATTGTAGTGGCCGGCATCTCTGCTGGCGGCGTGACAACGCTTTCCGCCGTCTGGTGGGTGGCAATGGGCTTTGTGCTTCCGATTATGCTGCCGCTGATGCTGCAGTTTTTTCTGCTGGGGTCGTCGCTCTCGGTACTGATTGGCTCGATGCTAGTGCTGTTTCTGGGGCTGGTGGTAGCCACGAGCCGCCGGCTGAGCCGGATCATTCACGACAATATCTCACTGCGGGTCAGCATGGCGGCGCGGGAAGCGCAGCTGCAGGAAAGCGAGGACCGCTACCGGTCGATTTTTCACCAATCGCCTCTAGGCGTGCTGCATTTTGACGAGCAGGGCACGATCACCGACTGCAACAACAAGCTGCTGGATATTCTGGGCGTGGAGCGCGCGCAGTTAATTGGTTATTGCATGCTGGCACGCAGTGCCGATAAAGCCGTCGCTAAGGCCGTGAAAAATGCCTTAGGGCAAGGCACGGGTTATTACGAGGGTACGTATTACCTCCCCAGAGCTTCTGAAGGCACGCCGCTGCGCGCTTTTTTTAACGGAGTGCATAGCGCTAGTCAGGAAATGGTGGGTGGGGTGGCGATGATTGAGGACTTCACCGAGCGCAAGCGACACGAAGCGATTATTTACCGTCAAGCCTACTACGATGCGCTCACCGACTTGCCCAATCGGCGTATGTTTATTGAGCGCCTGGAGATGCTTTGCGCGGATGACCAACAGGCAAGTGGGCTGTTGCTGTTTATGGATTTGGATCGCTTTAAACTGATCAACGATACGCTGGGCCATGCCGCCGGTGACGATTTGCTGGTGCAAGTGGCGCGCCGCTTGGAAGGATGTTTACATCAAGGCGATATGGTCGCACGGCTGAGCGGCGATGAGTTCGTGCTATTGGCGTTAACCAGTACCACGACGCCTAGGGCGATGGACGAATGGGCTGAGGACTATATGCAGGCGGTCCAGCACACACTTGCATCACCTTACCGGTTAGAAGCTCACTCGGTAGAGGTGACTCCGAGCATGGGCTACACCTGTTTTCAAGCCAGCGGTTGTGACTATGGCGAGTTACTCAAAGAAGCCGATCTGGCTATGTATCAAGCCAAAATGGAGGGTCGCGCGCAGCGTCGACGCTATCAGCCGTGGATGCTGGATGAAGCGCAACAGCTCGCACAGCCCCGGGCGCCTGCCGACGAATCGACGAGCTGAGCCGACAACGTAAGGGACATTTTTGAATGCCACAGTTTTTTAGTGCGGCGATTCTATCGGGTCTGCGTCGCCGGTTTGCGCGTGAAGATCCTAATAAAGCCCAGAGCCTGACCAGCGAAAAGGTGCGCATCCTCTATAGTAATTTATGGCAGCCCGTTTACGCCGGTATTCTAGGGGCGGTTTTGTTAGTCAGCATTATGTGGGAGGTCGTTGCTCCCTCCGTTTTAATCAGCTGGCTAGTCGCCATTATCGCCATCTCTCTGATTCGCTTGCGGCTGGCTTCCTTGTTTCTGCAGTCCGACGAAACCTCACAGGCGCAACCGAAATGGCTATTTTCGTTTGCGCTGACCGTTTTTGTGGCGGGGTGCGTCTGGGGGACTGCCGGTGTGCTTATGTTTGCTCCAGAGCATCCTGAATATGTCGCGGCACTGGCGATTGTCTTGTCGGGCGTTGCGGCGGGCTGCGTTACCATGCTGTCTGCCATTTGGTGGATAGTGATTTTTTTTATATTGCCGATTGGCCTGCCCCTTCAATGGATGTTTGTGACATCTGACATCCCTACCCACACCATGATCGGCATCGTCATGATGGTGTTTTTAGGACTGCTGATTATCACCAGTCGGCGCATGGGACTGGTGATACACGACAATATTTCGCTACGCGTCAGTATGGCTGCCCGCGAAGCAACTATTTATCACCAGGCCTACTATGATGCATTGACCGACCTGCCCAATCGGCGGATGTTTATCGAGCGTCTGGAAACGCTTTGCGCCGGAGATCAGCACGCCAGCGGACTGCTGCTGTTTATGGATCTGGACCGTTTTAAACTGATCAATGATACGTTGGGTCACGCTGCCGGTGACGATTTGCTGATACAAGTGGCGCGTCGCTTGGAGGGCTGTCTACACGAAGGCGATATGGCGGCCAGGCTTAGCGGTGATGAGTTTGTGCTATTGGCGTTGACCAATACCGCCACGGCCAAGGCGCTGGACGACTGGGCTGAAGTTTATATGCAGGGTATTCAGCATGCGCTTTCCGACGCCTATAGACTAGAAAACCACTGGGTAGACGTGACGCCAAGTATTGGTTTCACCTGTTTTCAAGCTGGCGGCTGTCATCATGACGAGTTATTGAAAGAAGCCGACTTGGCCATGTATCAGGCTAAAATGGGAGGTCGCGCACAGCGTCGACGCTATCAGCCGTGGATGCTGGATGAAGCGAAACAACTGGCCCAGCCTCGAGCGCCCGCTGATGATTCGACTAGCCAATCTGACCGCTGAGCAATAGCCATAGCGCGATCAAAGCGAAATGACCAGGATACCAGGCCAGCCATAAGCGCCTGGGCATGACCCACTGAATGGCGGGGATGCGCTTTGCGGCACCTGCTGCTATCACCAGTACCACAATACAGGTGCCCACCGTAAACGACTTGGCCATATCGGAAGCATTCATTTGGCCTGCCATCCATAAGGCCGGGAACGCCGCCAAACCAGCCCATAGCCGCGCAGAAAAATCACCGTCGGCATCGCTCAGCGCCTGCATGGCAAACATCAGCAACGGAATCAAGAGCAACCCGTAGTGGTGATACTCAACCCAAAAGCCGAGCAGATACCACAGGGTGACACCTGCCGCCGCGCCAGCAAGCAGCCAGCCAAAGTGGATGCTTTCCTGCTGATAATGCTGCCAACCCAACCGCACAAGCGAGCCTAGCGCGAGGCCGGTGGCCAAGGTAAAGCAGATGTTGAGTATGAACGCATCAGATGCACGTGGCATCAGCATATAAGGCAGTTGCGCGATTATCCCGATAATCAGCATACGCCGAGCGTAACGCATCGGATTACGCGTATTGAACAGGCCGTGCCAAGCGACCATGGCGGCAAACAGTGGGAAAGCAATGCGGCCAACGGATGATCCCACCCAATCTAGCTCCCAGCCATCGGGTATTACAAAGCGCGTCACATGGTCCACCGTCATGGTGAACAGGGCGAGCCATTGAGCCCAGCCCGTCCAGTGTGACGAGGGTTTTGTTGCCGATGCCGCCATAGAACCTCCGTGTGAATGCCTGCATAGGTTAACGTTATGCTCAAAGACTCGTGGATATCGTTCAGGTTCACCGGTCTTTTATGCACTTGAAAGTGACGCACGCCACTCCGTATGCGTCATCGACGCAACAAAGCATAACAAAACGGTTCAAGTTTAGGGGGAGAGAAAAAGGAGGGGCTCCTCCCCAGCGGGCTGGGGAGGAGCAGTTGCTTACTCTGTTTCGAAGTAACGCGCGTAGATTTCGTCGTAGGTGCCGTCTTCACGAAGGGTTTCAAGGGCTTCGTTGAATTGCTCGGCGAGCGCTTCATCTCGCTGGCGGAAGGCGATGCCAAAACCATCGCCGAAGTATTCTTTCGGCTCGGTCAGCATATCGCCAACAACCACGTAATCGCCTTCTTCGCTATCCAGCAGGGTGGACTTGCCTACCGGGAAGTCGAGGAACAGGATGTCCAGGCGCTCGGATTCCATGTCCAGGACCATGTCATCGGCGGTCGCGTAGCGATTGATGTCGGCCACATCGCCGTACATGTCGGTGACGTAGTTGTCCTGCAGGGTGCCGCGCTGAACGCCGATGGTCATGTCGGTAAGCGTTTCTTCGCTGATTTCTTCCAGCTCGGTACCTTCAGGCGCAAACCAGGCGGACGGAGGCGTGATGTAGGGGTCAGAGAACAGTACCTGCTCACGACGGTCGTCGTTGATGGTCATGGATGACATGATGGCATCGTATTTACGTGACAGGAGGCCCGGAATGATGCCGTCCCAACCTTGAACAATCCATTCGCAGCTAACGCCGATTTCTTCGCACATAGCGTTGCCCAGATCAATATCGAAGCCAGTAAGTTCGCCGTCAGAGGTGCGGTATTCCATAGGCTCGTAGGGAACGTCCACGCCAATGCGGACTTCGTCATATTCCTGTGCCTGGGCACTGGTTGCGGCAATCGCCAAGCCAAGTAGCGAAAGTGTTAGGACTTTTTTCATTATGGGTTCTCCTGATGGATGTAATTCACCAAGTGGTGAGGAACATAACTTTTGCCAGCTTAGCGCCGACAACAATGTTTTGTCGACGCATAAACTAACGTTTGTTTCACGCTAGCCGGTTTGGGGTTGTAGGTGGGCCAGCAGTTTTTTCTCCAGATGGCGGAAGAAATACAGAATGGCAAAGGTTAGGCACAGATAAATGGCCGCGACGAATAAAAAGGCATCGAAAGGTGCGTAGTAACGGGCATAGACAAAGCGTGCCGCGCCGGTTAAATCCATGATGGTGACCACGCTTGCGATCGCGCTGGCGTGGAGCATGAAAATCACTTCGTTGCCATAAGCGGGCAGGGCGCGCCGGAAAGCACTGGGGATAATGATCCGACGCATGGTAAGGCTGGGGGACATGCCGTAGGCCCGTGCCGCTTCGATCTCGCCTTTCGAGGTGGACTTGATGGCCCCTCGGAAAATTTCAGTCGTGTAGGCCGCAGTGTTCAGGGTGAAGGCGATCAATGCTGGTACAAAGGGGTCTTCCAGAATGACCCATAGCCATGACTCCTGAATGCCCTCAACAAACACCACACCGTAGTAAATCAAGTAGAGCTGGATGAGTAGCGGCGTACCGCGAAAGACGTAGGTGTAAGCGAAAATAGGCCATTTGATCCAGGCATGCCGTGAGCCGCGACCAATGGCGAGCGGCACCGCGGCGATCAGTCCGATAATCAGCGAGAGGAAAACCAACTGCACGGTGGTCGTCAAGCCAGCGCCATAGTGCGAAAGCGTCTGCAGGGTAAAAATGCTGTTATCGGCGAGCTGATTTTCCAGCCAGGTTAATAGGGGTTCCATTAGTCTGCCTCCCCATACCCAATGCTATAGCGCTTTTGCAGGCGCGCGAATACCCACTCCGACACACTGGCGATTAATAAATAAATCAGCGCCACCACAATCATGAAGGTGAACGGTTCGCGGGTGGCCTTGGAGGCTTCGGACGCCACGCGCACCATGTCGGAAAGTCCGATCACCGAGACCAGCGCGGTGGTTTTAAGCAGTACCATCCAGTTGTTCGAAAGCCCCGGCAGGGCGTGACGCATCATCTGGGGGAAACGGATGCGGCGAAACACCAACGAGTTACTCATACCGTAGGCTTTACCTGCCTCAATCTGGCCGTGATCCACCGCCATAAAGGCGCCGCGGAAGGTTTCGCCCATGTAGGCGCCGAAGATTAGCCCGATGGTGACCACGCCCGCGACAAACTCGTTGATATTGATGAAAATATCGATTTCAAACTGATAGTAGAGCCAGTCGGTTATCATGTTGACGCCGATTTGCCCGCCGAAGAACAGCAGCATCATCAGCACCAGGTCTGGAACGCCACGGATAACGGTGGTGTAAAGCGTCGCGATACGGTGGGCAAGCCAGTTGCGCGACATCTTCGCGCTGGCGGTGATGAGCCCTAGCACCACGGCGAGCAATAACGATAACAGCGCTAGCTGAATCGTTACGCCTGCGCCTTCAAGCAAGCGCGGGCCGTAACCATGAAGATCAAGCATCGTGAGCCTCGCGATTAGTATTTAGGCGCCAGGAACTGCTGCAGGCGCGGAGATTGGGGATTGCCGATCATTTCTTCGGGGCGGCCAGCTTCTTCCACCATTCCTTGGTGGAGATAGATCACCTGGCTGGATACGTCCCTGGCAAAACTCATCTCGTGGGTGACCACGACCATGGTGCGCCCCTCTTCGGCGAGATCACGCATGACTTTTAGTACATCGCCCACCAGTTCGGGGTCAAGCGCCGAGGTGGGTTCGTCGAACAGCATGACCTCCGGATCCATCGCCAACGCCCGGGCAATTGCGCCGCGTTGCTGCTGACCGCCTGACATTTGCGCTGGGTAGGCATCGGCGCGGGCCGTCAAGCCGACCTTGTCGAGCAGCGCGTGGGCGTGTTCGGTGGCTTCCTTTTTGGACTGCCCCAGCACATGGATCGGCGCTTCAATAATGTTTTCGAGCAGCGTCATGTGCGCCCATAAATTAAAACTTTGAAACACCATCGAAAGTTTGGCGCGCATTTGCACCACTTGTTTCCAGTCGGCGGGTTCGCGTCCCCGCGGGGTGTTCTTGAAGCGGATTTCTTCTCCGTGCACGTAAAGTTCGCCCTCGTCAGGTTGCTCAAGCAGATTCATGCAGCGCAAGAAGGTGCTTTTGCCTGAACCAGACGCCCCAATGAGGGTAATGACATCTCCTTTATGGGCCTGGAGAGAAAGACCTTTCAGAACTTCCGTATCGCCGAAGCGCTTTTTTATATTGCGCACTTCAAGAGGAATAGGCGTAGCGGCCATGTGATTGGCTCCAATACTAGGTTGCCGCAGCAACAATGAGTGTTGATGGCGGCTGGCGCGAAAAAGGGGCGATTCTATCAGGCTAAACGGCGTATGCGCGCTTTCCCGGTGTTTTTGATAGCGCGACGTTAGTCGTAGTCAACGCCAAACGAATTATCATCGCCACAGCATTATTGTTGTCAAATCTTATTCATGAGTAGGTGGCGCCGCGCAGGGAGTCACCAGTAGCGCGGCGCGCGCGCCTATTTCAACGTGGGCGTTGGGAAACACCACGTGTAATGGGGTGTCACCCACCCGATACTCCCCGTTCTGGCTGTCGTTTGCTAAGCACGTTCCGGCTTCAAATCGGGTGAAATTGGGCGTGTCATCGGCAAAGCACAGCGTGAATTGGTCGCCGTGGCGAATTAACTCATGCTGCACGCGGAAATAGGGTAACGAGTCAATGGCCTGCTCCGCCGGCATAACCCCTTCGCTGAGGCTACCCAGCAATGCAAGCATCGGCGTGAGTGAAGCCATATCGTTTTGCCCAAAAGGCGCGACACGACCTAGCTCAAAGGTAAACGATTGCGCACCGTGGTAGTGCTTACTGTAGTGAGAAAACGTCCAGCTGTGCTGATGCTGGTGTAACACGGCTTGCATACCAGCAGCGGCGATCCACCGCCACTGGGCCGGTTGGGTGGCGGTATCCGCATAGGGCGCCACCACAAACCGTGGGTAGAGACTTCCCCGGATAGCTGTGTGCAGGTCATAGTGTAGCTTGGGTAGCTCGGCATGCAGTGAGAAAAAATCATCCACCTCGGCCATAAGTTGGCGCGCGCGCGTGGGCTCATCGCCGTTGCCTTTCAGCTCACGCTGAAAAAGCCGGTTGAGGTTGGTATGCATAAAGCGCTGCTGGGCCTTAAGGGCGGGGATATTGCCGAGAATCACCAGTACGGGCGCGCCCAATGACCGCGTTCCGGCTTCTAGAGCGCTGAGCCAAGCGCCGATCAGCTCGACAGGGGCGGTTTCGTTGCCATGAATGGCCGCTGAGAAAATGCAGGCGTGGGCATCAGGGCGTTGGCGATGTGGCGTCAGGCGTAAAACGCCGGGGGCGCTAACCTCAAAGTGACCGCTGGCAAAGGTACCCTGCCGTGGGGTATCGCACTGGTCATCAAGTGTCCAGTCCAGCCACTCGTTTAGCATGCTGGCTCCTCGTGACGAATAACGGCGTCAACGAGAAAAAATCGCGAGGTAACGGTGCGTCGTGTCATTGGGAATACAACAAGGTGATAAGCGTGCCCCACCTTTACCATCTTCGGCTTAACCGGCAACCCTCGGCGTCGTTCGAGTGAAAAAGCGCGGTGGCATGTTGAAAAAGTACCAACAAAAAACGCCCGGGACTTGCGCATTGTGTGTGCCGGGCGCCCTTTATTGTGGCAACGATTAGGCTGAGCGGTGGCGCTGCATCTCGTCGTTGTATTCATCTGCCAGCGATGTTTTCTGCTGGTCCTTAAGGCCTCGTCCAGCAAGCTGAAACACCTCTTGTTCTTCTTCGTCCAGGTGATGAGTCACTAGGTGCTGGAGTTTTTTTGCGTGGGTAAGCCAGCTGGTCGCGCTGAAATCGGTGTCGTCCAGAAGCTCAAGCATTTCGTCAATTTCGTGGTGTTCCGCCACGCTGTGGCGGGCTTTTTCCTGGGTTAGGTCAATCTCCATCATAGGAATATAAAGCGCACGTTCTTCGGCGTTGGCATGGTATTTCAATTCTGCACGTACTTGCTGATAGAGCTGTTCTCTTTCGTCGCTATCGCCGTGGGTTTCCACCAGGCGTGCTAGTAAGTCGCGCTGAATATCGTGGTCTTTGCGTAGGGCTTCAAAAATTGTCATTCCTGGCTCCATGGATGCGGGGGTGCAATAAAAGCTAGTCAGCGTCTCGCCAAAGCGCAACTACTTGAGCGTCGATGAAATCGATCCTCGCGGTCGAAAACATTCGCTTTTCTCTACTCGCCACTGCGCTATGGTATGGCTATTCATGTCAACGTGCTGATCAAGGCGCAAAGGAGTGAGCAATGACGAAAGTACTGGTACTTTACTATTCCATGTATGGCCATATCGATACGCTGGCCGCCGCTGTTGCCGAGGGCGCAAAGCGTGTTGACGGCGTAGAAGTCACCGTCAAGCGTGTGCCCGAAACCATGCCGGAAGAGGCTTTCAAAAATGCCGGTGGCAAGCAGGATTTCACCACTCCTGAAGCCTCGCCTCAGGAGCTTGCCGACTACGACGCAATTATCTTCGGTACCCCCACGCGCTTTGGCAACATGGCGGGCCAAATGCGTACCTTCCTCGACCAAACCGGCGGCCTATGGGCCAAGGGCGCGTTGCGAGGTAAGGTGGCGAGCGTGTTTACCTCTACCGGCACCGGCGGTGGCGATGAAATGACCATCACGTCTACCTGGACCACGCTGGCCCATCACGGCATGGTGATCGTGCCGATTGGTTACGGGCTTGAAGAGCAGTTCGATATTTCCAAGGTAAGCGGCGGCACGCCCTACGGCGCTGCGACGCTCGCCGGTGGCGACGGCTCTCGCCAGCCGGATGAACGCGAGCTGAAAATCGCCCGCTTCCAGGGCAAGCATGTCGCTGGCATTGCGGCCAAACTGGCTAGTTAATCTGTTTTAACCAGTGATTAAAAAGCCTCGCCGGCGTCGTCCGGCGAGGCTTTTTCAGTTTGCGCTAGCGTTATAACTATTGGCTACGCACCACGAGCTGCCGTATAGATGGTGTAGACGGATTGGCTGGCAGTCATGAAGAGTCGGTTACGATCCTGGCCAACGAAACATACGTTAGAACAGACCTCCGGCAACAAGACCCGCCCCAGCAGGTCACCTTCGGATGAGAAGACCACCACCCCGTCGATGCCCTCGCCGCCGTTGGCACTTGACCAAATATTGCCATCCATATCGCAGGTCATACCGTCGAAAATCGTATCTTCGCTAGTAACGATCACTTTTCGATCACTGGCGCTGCGACCATCCTCGCCAAGGGTCCAGCGAATGATTCGAGCTGGCTCATCGAAATGGGTGGGGGCACTATCACTTGCGTAGAATCCTTCGCCATCTGGTGTCAATACAATGCCATTTGGCTTGTGAATATCATCGGTCAGCATGATGGGTTCATCGAGATTATCATCGACGTAATAGATCGCTGTCTCAAGCTCTAGGTCACGTTTCTTGCCCTCATAGTCGAAGTGGGCGCCATAGCCTGGATCGGTAAAGATCACGCCACCGGAAGGCAAAGCCACCACATCATTGGGCGCATTGAGTGGTTTTCCCTGATAGCGCTCGGCAAGCACTGTTGTGCTGCCGTCCCATTCGTAGCGTAAAACACGTGCTGGGTAGTGTTCGCATGAGATTAGCCTGCCCTGGTGATCGAAGGTATTGCCGTTAGAGTGGCCGACATTATTTCTCAGAACGCTGACTTGGCCGGTGGCTTCGTCCCAGCGCATCTGTTTGGCACGAGGTATATCGCTGAATACGACGTAACGCCCTACAGCGTTCCAAGCGGGTCCTTCTGTCCATAGCCCTTCGCTCCAATGACGCTCCAAAGGGCTATTAAAAATCATGTAGTCACTGAAGCGTTTGTCCTCGACCTTCCAGGCATCAATCGGGTAACGGTCAGGGGTGGCGCTTTGTGAGGTCTGTAAGGCAAAAAGCTGAGGTGATGTGCCGACAGCGGCGAGAGTAGCCGTTGCCGAAAGAAACTGACGGCGTCCAAGTTTCATAGCATTATCCTGATTATTGTTTGAGAGCGTTGTTATGAGTGACGTGAAACCGATGTTTCAGTCACTCTCAGGAAAATGTAGAACATAAGAAGTCAAAAAACATACATTGGCTGCCTGGTTAGCTTCAACCGGGCAGCCAAAATACGAAGCGAATGCCTATGTGTATTGGTTAGTGCAATACCGTCAGCGCGACCCAATAGCGTTGGCAATGGCCTTACCGAGACTTGTCGTGGAGCCTTGCCCGCCAACATCGCGGGTGAGCACTTGGCTATCGCCTGCGCTGAGTACCGCTTCTATGGCCGTGACCATGGCGTCGCTGGCTTCTTTATAGCCCAGGTGCTCGAGCATCATCGCGCCGGACCAGATTTGACCGATGGGGTTGGCGAGGCCTTTGCCGGCAATATCCGGCGCGCTGCCGTGAACCGGCTCAAACAGGCTGGGGAAGTGACCTTCCGGGTTGATGTTGGCCGAAGGCGCAATACCGATGGTGCCGGTACAGGCAGGGCCTAAGTCGGAGAGAATATCGCCGAACAGGTTGCTGCCCACCACCACATCGAACCAGTCCGGATGCAGCACAAAATTGGCCGTTAAGATGTCGATATGAAATTTATCCACGGCAATTTCCGGGTAGCTTTTTGCCATTTCAACCACGCGCTCGTCCCAGTAAGGCATGGTGATGGAAATACCGTTGGATTTGGTGGCCGAGGTAAGCTTTTTGCGCGGGCGTGTCTGGGCCAAATCAAAGGCGTATTTGAGGACGCGGTCGACGCCGGTGCGCGTCATCACCGTATCTTGAATGACCACTTCACGGTCGGTGCCTTCAAACATCTTGCCGCCAACGCTTGAGTACTCGCCCTCGGTATTCTCACGCACCACGTAAAAATCGATATCGCCGGGTTCGCGGCCAGCCAGCGGGCTTTTGATACCAGGCATTAACTTACACGGCCGCAGGTTGATGTACTGATCAAAGCGGCGGCGGAACTGGAGCAGCGAGCCCCACAGCGAAATATGGTCTGGTACCTTGTCAGGCCAGCCCACCGCCCCGTAAAACAGCGCATCAAAGCCTTTTAGCTGATCGAACCAGTCCTCGGGTAGCATGCTGCCGTGCTCGAGATAATAGTCGCAGCTGCCAAACTCAAAAGTGGTGAATTCAAGATCAATATTAAAGTGCTTGGCGGTGGCTTCCAGGGCACGAATACCCTCGGGCATGACTTCGGTACCAATGCCGTCGCCGGCGATCACGGCAATACGATGGGCCATGGGGACTCCTTATCTGAGCGGTGTTTTCGTTGGATTTAGACGCGTTGTTTGATGAGTGTAGCCTCTATTAGCTGGGAGATAATCAGGCTATTATTCAAGCTATTGTTGCCTAAAAGTGAAGAATTAATGTCCCCACTCGATGACCTGGCGTTCTTTCAGCAGCTTGCCCGGGCGGGCAGCCTGACCGCCACGGCCCGCGATCTGGGGCTGTCACTCTCTGCTGTCAGCAAGCGGTTGAAACACATGGAGTCGCGGCTGGGCGTCGTGCTGGCGGCGCGAACCACGCGGCGGTTGACCCTGACCGCCGAGGGCGAGCGCTATCTTTCCCGTGGGGCGCTGATTCTTGATGAGTTGAATGAACTGGAGAACGACCTAGGTGAGACCGCAAGCCAGGCGCTGAGCGGACGATTGCGAGTCAACGCCACCTTTGGCTTTGGCCGGCGCCATGTGGCGCCCTTGTTGTCAGCGTTTTGTGCTGAGCACCCGGCGATAGAAAGCTGGCTGGAGCTGACCAACTTTCCGCTCAATTTGAGCGACCATGGCTTTGACGTGGGAATTCGCATTGGCGAGCCGCCGGACTCGCGCCTGGTGGCACGGCGTCTTCTGGCCAATCGCCGGGTGCTATGTGCGTCGCCAGTGTATGTGAAGGGCATGCCACCATTGACCACGCCTGCCGACCTGACCCAACATCGCTGCCTGGTCATCCGCGAAAACGACAGCGACTTTCCGCTGTGGCGGTTTGAGCGTTGTAACGCCCCTGGCAGTGGGCAATCGGTGAAGGTCAGTGGACGCCTCGCGAGCAACGATGGTGAAGTGATTACCCGCCTGGCGCTTGAAGGCCATGGTGTGATGCTGCGTTCCTGGTGGGATGTCAATGAGCACCTTGCCAGCGGCGCGCTTCTCCCCCTGCTCCCCGGCTGGCAAGGGGTACGCGCGGATTTCTACGCGGTCTTCGAACACCGCCGCCATCTTCCGCTACGCATCAGTGCCTTTATCGACTACTTACAGCAGGAAATGGCCGATAGGGTGCCGCCGTTGCCACTGACATGAGGTGTTTGACGGGCCTGCTAGAGCTCCGGGCATGCGTCACCGTGGTCGACATCAATCAGCTCCTCGGTAGGAAAGTTAAGTTCGGCAGCCCGCTTGCGCAAGCGTTTTTCTAACTCGCCGTCCATGTCCGGGGTGCGAGACAGAATCCACAGGTAATCACGGTTGGGGCCTGATACCAGTGCCCATTGGTAATCGTCATCCAACTCCAGAATATTGTAGCCACCGTAGAAGGGGCCAAAGAAGCTGACCTTTAGTCGGCCTACATCGTCATCGTCGATGAAATAAGCGCGCCCATCGGCTTCATCCCAGGCTTGTTCCTCAGGGTTGTAGCCGCGATTAATCACCTTGACGCCGCCGTCCTTGCGAAGGCTGTAATTTGCCGTGACACATTGAAGTCCTTCTTCGAAGGAATGATCCAGCCTGGCGATTTCATACCACTGGCCTAAATAGCGATCAAGCTCAAAGCCTGTAACCGGTTGGGTGCCCTCAGGAATACCCATACAACCCGCCAACACGACACTACTTAGCACCACTTTCCATGGTTTTAACATCGCTTACTCCTTGAGTGGCTGAGGTTTGCTAATTCGTCTATTGCCCATAACAATGCATAGATAGACGTATACCTGACTATAGGGTGGGAGTTATGTGGCACCAAGAGGAGATTCATTTATCCGAGCGGCCACGAGGATTTCATCTTATCACCCACGAGGTGGACGAGGCGTTGCCTTGGCTGGCGGAATGTCAGATAGGGCTTTTACACTTGCAGTTGCTGCATACCTCGGCTTCGCTGACTCTCAATGAAAATAGCGACCCGGATGTTCGCCACGATTTAGATGCCTTTATGCGACGGCTGGTGCCGGAGGGGTTGGACTATTTTCGGCACACCTTGGAAGGGCCTGATGACATGCCCGCGCATGTGGTTGCGTCCCTAATGGGGACACAACTGTCGCTGGCAGTGCGCAATGGCCGTCTGGCGCTGGGAACGTGGCAAGGGATTTGGCTGGGCGAGCATCGCGAGCAGGGCGGTACGCGTCGCGTATTGGCCACTCTCAACGGACAGTCGTTCGATTAATTGGGCAGCCACCAGCGAGCCAAGCCGCTGATGGCTAATGGCGAAAACCCTCAGTCGTTAATCTGGGCCTCAATAACAGGCCAAGCAGGGTCACCGTCGGTGGTGGTTACATCGGCAAGCATCGCCTCTACGCGTTCAGGATTTTCGTTGATCCACTGCTCGGCAACGTCTTCCAATTCGCGCTCTTCCAGGCCGAACTGCTGAATCATCCAGCTTTGCTCTTCGGCGGTGAACGTAAACTGCTCAAAGAACGTGACGGCGTTTGGTGTGGCGTCCGCGTAGTCCGCACGTAATAGTGTGAGCACTTCGCTTTCGCCATTGTTCTCGCCGAACAGGTCTTCCTCGTCGTCGAGATAGCGCATCGGCAGCTCAAGGTTCATCCAGTGCGGCGTCCAGCCAACCCACACAATAGGCTCTTCGCGGGAAATCGCATCGCGGGCGGCGGACAACATGGCGACTTCGCTGGTGTCTACCAGTTGCCAGTCGCCAAGCTCCCAGGTGTCGTTATCAATGGCGTCATTAAGGATTTCGCTGGCTGCTGAGCCAGCACCAAAGCCGTGAATTTTGCCATCCAACTGATCACGATAGTCATCAAGGTCGGCAAAGCTTTGCAGGCCATTCTCATAGAGGTACTCGGGAACCGCCAGGGTCATCTGGGCGCCATCAACGTTATTGGCGACATCGACCAATACGCCTGACTCTTTACGCGGGTTAAACATGTCCCGCTGGGCAGGTAGCCAGGCGCCTAGAAAGGCGTCGATATCGCCACTTTCGATCCCCTGATAAATCACCTGTAAGCCGATTTCTTGGGTGCTCGTCTCGTAACCCAATGGGTTAAGCAACTGTTCGGCGATTTCGGACTTGACGGTAATGCCGGGCCAGGCGGGCACCCCAAAGTCGAGCGTCTGCTCATCGGCATGGACCGATGAAGCCAACAGCGCAGCGCTGGCCAGTGCGATGCTCGAGGCGAGAGGTTTTAGGTGTGTCATAGGATCTCCTTGCTGGGTTTATTATCAATGCATGCTCGTTATATTTTTCAGACGAACCCTAGGCACTGCGCGCGAGGACGCGCAGCTTAGAGGCAAGCATGTCTCGGTCTAGATAGGTGCCCTGTAAATGGCGTGCGCCGCTGTTGGGGTCGAACTCACGACGCCCGTGCAGAACTCGGCGGTTATCGAACGCCACCATTTGGCCAGGTAATAAGGTAAATTCGAGCTGGTGCGCTTCGCTGTGAAACAGCTGCCACAAAACGCGGTAGGCGCGGTACCAGGCCGCCATTTTGGGCGCGGGAAGGTGCAGCGTGTCGCGAATCCAGTTGTTAAGGCGTATTTCAACGAGCTGGCCGTCATCGTCGAGTTTGATGACGGGTGCCCGCACGGAAATATCGTGGGTGTCATCCTGAAAGCGAAAATCGATGGTGGTTTCGCTTAGCACTTTCAGGGCTTCTGGATCCTGTTGGCGCAAGGCATTGACCACGCGGGCGCCATCGGCAAACAGCGATTCGCCGCCGCTGGCTTCGTTCTGCAGGCAGTAGAGCAGTTGAATATCGGGTGGCTGGCGCCAGTTAGGCAGATCGATGTGCAGCGGCAGGCCGACGGCCGTGTAGGCGGCATTGTTGGGGTTGGGCTTCGAGCGCACATCGAAGCGTGAACCAAAGTTGGTCGCCCGTTGCGGGCCGATACGCTCCGCCAGACGGCTGACTTCTTCCTCAACCAGCGGGCCCTCAGTGATTAACGCCAGGCCATCGCGCAGCATGGCGGTCAGCCAGGCTTTTTCGCCCTCGGGCGTCAAGAAGTCGGCATGGCGGATGCGCTCGGGGGTGAACTGGTCGCGCCAGGGGGCAGGCGATGGAACGGCCGTGGGGATCTCGGCTTCCGGGCGACGCTGGTAAAGCCAGCCGCCATGATAAGCGCTCACGTGGCCATCCTGCCACGTCAGGTAGAGATGCCCCCCTGCGAGCTCGATCGCCGGTGCTTCGCTGATATCATCAAGCGGCAGGTACAGACGTTCGCGGGTTTGCGTGTGCCGGCAGGCAGGACAGGCGCAATGATCACGAAGCCACAGCAGCGGTAGGATGGTGTGCTGGCCGTCCTGCCATGTCAGATGAACACCCTCATCGGTGGGCACCGCCTCAGTCAGCGATGGGCCGTCCTGATAGGGGGCTAATTCACCCATTTGGGGCGCCTGACGTTGCTCTTCAGCGAAAACGGCACTGTTCATGATTTTCTCCCGGCATTGACTCAATTACGTCTTGCTAGGATGGGCAGTCGCATTGGCAGTGACAAACGATTAATCTGACCCCTAAGACCTCACTCAGCTTATAGGTTGCTTTTTCATGAGCCAGTTGCCACCGCTATTATGGTTACAAGCCTTTGAATCCGCCGCGCGAACACTCAGCTTTACCGCCGCGGGTAACGAGCTGGGGGTGACGCAGGCGGCGATCAGCCAGCGTATCCGTCTGTTGGAGGATCGCGTGGGGCAGAAGCTGTTCGTCAGGCATGCCCGCAGTCTGACGCTAACCCCTGCCGGTCAGGCGTGGTTACCCAGTATTCACGATGCTTTTGCACGCATCAGCGAGGGCACATCGGAGGTTTTCGGCGTGACCAGTGAACAGCCGGTAACGCTGCGTTCAACGCCCGTGATTCAGCAGTCGTGGCTAGCGCCGAGGTTGATTCAATTGCATCGTCAGTGCCCTCACATATCGCTGCGCCTAGTGAGTGCTATTTGGCCCGATGATTTTGGCCCGGAGGGGGCGGATATCGAAATTCGTTACGGGCGAGGTGAGTGGAGCGGCGTCGAGATGTGGCCGCTTGGGAATGAGCAGCTATTGCCGGTATGTTCGCCCGATATCGCGAGAACGCTGACTTCCCCCAGCGATCTGGCTGGGCACACGCTGTTACATGCGGTGGGCTTTGGAGTTGGGTGGCCGGGGTGGTTGCAAACCGCAGGCGTGGCGCATTTGGAGTCGCATTGCCATGCGTTGACCTGTGATAACCAGGTCATAACGCTGGCGCTAGCTAGTCAGAGTGGGGGCGTTGCCCTGACGCATCGGCGCTTGCTTGAACAGCGCGATGATCTCGTGGCGCCGTTTTCGATCAGCGTTCCAAGCGAGGAGCGTTTCTGGCTGGTAAGGCCTAGCCGTCGGCAGGTGAGTGAAGACGCCGAGGTCGTATGGCAGTGGTTGCAAAAGGCGATTTAGTCAGTTCTTCTGACTAACTAACACCGTCATATATGGCGAAAACTATGTATCTTAAAGCGTGGCCCGCTCGTAACGACGAGCCATAATTCCTGCCCAGAAGGAGGTCCTACCATGCCCCGGCCAGAACTGCTCGAACAGATCTACACCATTGTCGATCAAATACCGGCGGGGCGGGTCACGACGTATGGGCGTATTGCCGCAATGACGGAAGGCGCGACACCACGCATGGTGGGGTCGGCCATGCGTCATTTGCCCGATGGCCATCAGTTGCCCTGGCACCGGGTCATTGCCGCTTCGCTAAAGCTCGCCGACCACGGCGGGGCAGCCCGCCAGCATCAAAAGTTGCGCGATGAAGGCGTAACGTTTGATGCCAAGGGGCGGGTGCCCAGGCACCTTGTCTGGCCTGATTAATTGCTTAGTCGTCGAGGTTGGCACCTGACTTCCACGACCAGTCGCGCCAGCGCAGGTCAAAGAGATCCTTGCGGCGATCTTTCAGATTGGTTACCGAGCCTTCGGCTCGTACCACCGTCAGGCGGGTTAGGTCTAAGTCCGAGAAGAAGATCATCTCAGTATTAGGCGTTGTTTCCGCCAGCACTGCATCGTGAGGGAAGGCAAAGTCCGACGGAGAAAATACCGCCGATTGCGCGTACTGGATATCCAGGTTCTCGATCGACGGCAGGTTACCCACGCTGCCACATAGCACGACGTAACACTCGTTTTCGATGGCCCGTGCTTGGGCGCAGTGGCGCACGCGAAGGTAGCCATTTTTGGTGTCGGTCCAGAACGGCACAAACAGAATGTCCATGTCCTGGTCGGCAAGTAGGCGGCCCAGCTCCGGGAATTCCACGTCGTAGCAAATCAAAATACCCACGCGGCCAGCGTCGGTATCGAATACCTGAAGGTCGTCGCCGCCTTCTATGACCCAGTCACGGCGTTCCTGGGGAGTGATATGCAGTTTAGATTGCTTCTCGACGCTGCCGTCGCGATGGAACAGGTAGGCAACGTTATAAAGCCGGTCATCATCGCGAACTTCAATCATGGAGCCGCCGACAATGTTAATGTTGTAGGAGACCGCCATTCGCGCAAGCTCGGTAGTAAAGCGCTCGGTAAAGCCTGCCAAAAAGCGAATGGCACCCATTTGGTCCTGCTGAGCCTCGCGGTCTTGCAGCCCCATTAGCGGCGCATTGAACAACTCCGGGAACACGGCAAAGTCACTTTGGTAGTCCGAGAGGGCATCCACGAAGTATTCGATCTGCTGAAGCGCGGCTTCTACAGACGAAAATTCGCGCATTTGCCACTGCACCGCACCAACTCGCACTTGGGTGGGACGGGTATCCAGGACGCTCTCGGCAGGCTCAAACAGAATGTTGTTCCATTCCAGCAGCGTCGCGTAGCCACGCGACTGCTCGTCTTCCGGCAGGTACTTACGTAACAGGCGCTTTACCTGAAAATCGTTAGCCAGCTGGAACGACAAAATCGGGTCGTAAATCTCTTTACGTGAGACTTTGTCGATGTATTGGGCCGGTGAAAGCTCATCGGCATGCTGGTGATATTCGGGAATGCGGCCACCCGCCAGAATAGCGCGCAGGTTATGCGAGCGGCATAGCTCTTTACGCGCCTCGTAAAGGCGGCGTCCCAAGCGGTAGCCACGGTAGTCGGGATGAATCAGTACATCCAGCCCGTACATGGCATCGCCGTCTTGGTCGTTACGGATGATCTCACGATGGCCGATCAGGTCGTCGTACTTGTGCGGGTTTGAGAACTCGTCGTAATCCACCTGAACGGTTAGCGCTACGCCTACCAATATCCCATCGTCCTCGATAGCGATTTGGCCATCGGGAAACTCTTGAATCAGTTTGTCGATGGTGAGCTTGGGCCAGGCACCCCCAATATCGTGATACACCGCATCCATTAACGTCTTGAGCTGCTCGTAATCATCGCTCGATAAGTTACGCAGGTTAAGGTGCAGTTCTTCTAGGGACATGTTTAAGGATTCCCGGCAGTAGAAATAAGTCGCGTCATTGTATCATTGCTTGGCACTGCTCGTTTTACTCTGCGATACCTTGCGAGGTGCTAAGGGCTGGGTCAGCGTTTGCGCCATGATGACGCCAGCCAAAATTAATAGCCCGCCGATAAAGTGGAATCCCGCCACTCGTTCACCCAAAAAGGCCATGGCAATCAGCGCGCTAAACAATGGCATTAGGTTGATGAAAATACTCGCTTGGCTAGCGCCAATTTGACGAACAGCACGCATCCACAGAAAGGTGGTAATAATCGATGCTGGAATGCCCGCATACAGGATCAGTCCAATATTTTGGCTATCCACAGGCGTCATGGGCCCCATCAAATAAGGCGGCAGCAGCAACAGCACGGCAAAGCAGACCTGCGCGTAGAGCATTACCCAGGGCGGTAAATTCATCGACCAGCGCTTTAGCATTACGCCGTACAGCGCATAGCAGGTGGCGGCCATTACCATCAGCGCGTCGCCATAGGCAACCTCAAGCTGTAATAGCGAAAGCGGGTTGCCTCGACCCAGCAGAACGGTGACACCGATAAACGCTAATACGCCACCTAGCACGCCACCGCGGGTCGGCGGCTCGCGCAGAATCAAAGCGCTCAACAGCACGGTCAGTAGTGGGACCATCGCCGCCAATATGCCCATATTCGTCGCGGTGGTGGTTTCGGCGGCCACGTAAGCCAGACCCTGCCATAGGCCCATGCCCAATAAACCCAATAGGGCAAGCTTTGGCCAGTGGCGGCGGATTTCCTCACGGTGACGCAGCGCCGCGGGCAGTACAAATGGTGTCATAACCACTAACGCCAGCAGCCAGCGTAAAAACGCAATGCTGCTGGGGGCGATGGCGCCCACGGTTAACTGATTAATAGTCATGTTCCCCGACCAGATAAGCACGGTGGCGAGCGGCGGCAAAAAATACATCAAGCGCATAGCAGCGGTTCCTTATCGTTAGCCGGGTAATGTGACGCCCTTTCGCATGGTGGGCAAGACCCTTTCACAAGAACCTGACACCAGAACCAGTCACGATAACCTGTCATCAAAACAGGGGGTATACGTGACGGCCGGGATGTCATACGCTTGTTTGAATAATGTTCGAATAATACCCTGGAGAACCGTGATGACTCGTGCGCCTGCTTATCCGCATCTATTCCGTCCGATAACAGTGGGGCATTTAACGCTGCCGAATCGGGTCTTGATGGGCTCCATGCACACCAATTTGGAAGAGGCGCCCAATGGCTTCGAGCGGCTAGCGACGTTTTATGCTGAACGAGCACGCGCCGGGGTCAGCCTGATCGTCACCGGGGGGATTGCCCCCAATACCGAGGGGGCGGTGTTTCAGGGGGCTAATGCGCTAACTGATACGTCGCAGCTAGCGGAACATCGTCAGGTGGTGGATGCTGTCCATGCAGAGGGCGGGCATTTATGTATGCAGGTTCTCCACGCAGGCCGCTATGCCTACTCCCCTGAGTTAGTGGCGCCCTCGGCGATTCAGGCACCTATTAATCCCTTCACGCCCCGCGCGCTGACCAGTGATGAGGTCGAGCAGCAAATCGTCGACTACGTGCGCTGCGCGAGGCTTGCTCAGCAGGCGGGCTATGACGGCGTTGAAGTCATGGGCTCCGAAGGCTATTTGATCAATCAGTTTATCTGCCAGCGCACCAATCAGCGCGATGATCAATGGGGCGGTGATTTCGAGCGGCGGGTTCGCTTTCCCATCGAAATCGTCAAGCGAATTCGTGCCGCCGTGGGCGATGCGTTTTTGGTTATCTTCCGTCTATCAATGATTGATTTGGTAGAAGAAGGCAGCTCTTGGGAGGAAGTCGTTGCGCTAGGTAAAGCGATCGAAGCGGCAGGGGCCGATGTTATTAACACTGGCATTGGCTGGCATGAAGCGCGAGTACCGACCATCGTGACCAGCGTGCCACGAGCGGCGTTCAGCGAAGTGACCAAGCGAATGAAAGCGTCGCTTGCGATTCCGCTCATCACCACTAACCGCATCAACATGCCCGACGTGGCTGAGCGGGTGCTCGCCGAGGGGCATGCCGATATGGTGTCGATGGCGCGTCCGTTTCTTGCCGACCCGGAATGGATTCTTAAAGCCGAGCAAGGCCTGGCCGACGAGATCAACACCTGTATCGCCTGTAACCAAGCGTGTTTGGATCACACCTTTGCGGGCAAACTGACGTCTTGTTTAGTGAACCCCAGAGCCTGCCATGAAACAGAAGTTACGCTTACGCCTGCTCAGAAAGCGAAGTGCGTAGCGGTCGTCGGCGGCGGACCTGCTGGCCTTGCCACAGCCGTGGCCGCCGCCAGCCGTGGTCACAAAGTGGTGTTGTTTGAGCGCCGTGGCGAGCTTGGCGGGCAGTTCAACTACGCCCGCAAAATCCCCGGCAAGGAAGAATTTAACGAAACGCTGCGTTACTTTCGCGTAATGCTCGACAAACACGCCGTGGAGGTGCGTTTGAACACCACCGCCACGATCGACGCGCTGGCCGAGTTTGACGAGGTGGTGATCGCCACCGGCGTGATGCCCCGCGAGCTGACGTTACCCGGCGCTGACCATCCAAGTGTGCTGAGCTACGCCGAGGCCATTGAGCAGCCTGAGCGTGTCGGCCCGACGGTCGCGGTGATTGGCGCGGGGGGGATCGGCTTTGATGTATCTGAGCTTTTGGCCCACCAGGGGCATCCTACGCTTGACCTTGCCGCCTGGTGCGATGAGTGGGGCGTAGACCTGGCGGTGGGCGAGCGGGGCGGTTTGAAAGTACCTGCGCCGCCAGCCTCTCCAAGGGAAATTGTCATGCTGCAGCGTAAAACCTCCAAGCCGGGTAAATACCTGGGCAAAACAACCGGCTGGGTGCATCGCGCCTCGCTCAAGCAACGTGGCGTCAAAACGCTCACCGGCTGTGAATATCTCAAAATCGACGATGAAGGCCTGCATATCCGCCGTGATGGCGAAGAGCAGGTGCTCGCCGTGGCATCCATCGTGGTCTGCGCGGGCCAGGAGTCAGTGCGCGATCTGATCCCGCCGCTGGAACAGGCTGGCGGCCGCGTGCACGTGATTGGTGGCGCTGATGAAGCCGCTGAGCTGGATGCTAAGCGCGCTATTGATCAGGGAACTCGGTTGGCGGCTTCCTTATAACGTTGAAATGGCGATAGACTGATGAGCGACCTAGTTATTAAGTCTAACGAGTCGCTAACGTCGTGGGTGGCACCCAGCCCACGCTGCAAGACCGTCAGATAAAGAGGATTACCCACAAGGATTATCGCCATGACCTCGGAGTGTACCCCCCGATTTTTAGCCAGTGATAACACCTCCGGTATCTGCCCGGAGGCCATGCAGTATCTGCTGGAAGCCAATCAAGCCGATGACTTGGCCTACGGCAACGACCGTTGGACGGCGCGAGCCGCCGATCGCTTTCGCGATATGTTCGACTACGATTGCGACGTGTTTTTTGTGTTCAACGGTACTGCTGCCAACTCACTGGCACTGTCCGCGATGGGGCGTAGCTACCACAGTGTGATCTGCCACGAGTTGGCACACATTGAAACCGATGAGTGCGGTGGCCCCGAGTTTTTCTCCAACGGCGCAAAATTGCTAACCTCCCCGGGCGCTAACGGTAAGCTGACGCCAGAAGGCATTGAAGCGCTGGTCACTAAGCGCAGCGATATTCACTACCCCAAGCCCAAGGTCATTTCGCTAACCCAGGCGACTGAAGTCGGCACGGTTTATTCCCGAGAGGAGCTGTTGGCCATCCGCGCCATGGCGGATAAGTACGATCTGCGTCTGCACATGGACGGCGCGCGGTTTGCTAACGCCTGTGCCAGTTTGGACGCCACCCCGGCTGAGTTGACCTGGCAGGTCGGCGTTGACGCGCTGTGCTTCTCGGGTACCAAAAATGGCTTAGCGTTTGGCGAGGCCATCCTGTTTTTCAACCGCGAGCTGGCCGAAGACTTTTCGTACCGCTGCAAGCAGGCGGGGCAATTGGCCTCTAAAATGCGGTTTATTTCGGCACCCTGGCTAGGTCTGCTGGAAAGCGGCGCCTGGTTAACCAACGCTCAGCACGCCAATGCTATGGCGCGTTATCTTTCCGACGGACTGCAGTCGTTACCCGGTGTATCGCTGATGTTTCCGACGCAAGCCAACAGCGTCTTCGTTGAATTGCCGCCCCATGCCATTGAAGCGTTGAAAGCCAGAGACTGGACCTTTTATACCTTTATTGGCGCCGGTGGTGCACGGTTTGTCTGCGCCTGGAACACCACCGTTGAATTGCTCGACCAACTGCTGGCGGATATCCAGAAAGTGCTTGAATAGCACGTATTAAAGCACTTTATGATGAATTTGCTCTGAACTAACCCATAGCGGGGGGCTATTCGCCATGGCTGGTTTCGCAGCGCCCCGCAAAGGGTTATCGGGCCGTTTGGAGTCTCTAGTGCCGCCGTCCTGGCGGCGCTGTGCGTTGGGTCTGTCAACGCAACTAATCTACCTTCTGTACGCTCATAGAATTAATGCGTTAGCGTTGAAGTTTGAGTCATCACATTTTGCTAATGCTGACTATGCTGATAAGCGACACCTCTGTTGGGCACACCGTTTTGACATTGGCTGCTTGACGGTGACTGCCTGGGGTTGGGCTACAGGAGAGTTCCATGAGCATCTTTGATCACGTTCAAGACCGTTTTGCCCGCGTTCAGCAAGAAGACATGAGCCTTGAGGAATATTTGGCGCTATGCCGTCGTGACCCTAAGGTTTATGCCAGCGCTGCCGAGCGCATGCTGGAGGCGATTGGTGAGCCTGAGGTCATCGACACCGCTAAAGATTCGCGTCTCTCGCGCATTTTTTCCAATAAGGTGATTCGGCGCTACCCGGCGTTTGCCGAGTTTCACGGCATGGAAGAAGCCATCGAGCAGATTGTGTCCTACTTCCGCCATGCGGCGCAGGGGCTTGAGGAGCGCAAGCAGATACTCTACCTGCTGGGTCCGGTGGGGGGCGGCAAATCGTCCCTGGCGGAGCGTCTCAAACTGTTAATGGAACGTATCCCGTTCTATGCCATTAAAGACTCGCCGGTATACGAATCACCATTGGGATTATTTTCTCCCGAAGAAGACGGTGAGCTGCTCGAAAAAGAGTACGGCATTGCCCCGCGTTACCTCAAAAGTGTCATGTCGCCCTGGGCGGCCAAGCGGTTGAAGGAGTACGGCGGCGATATTTCCCAGTTTCGGGTAGTGCGCTTATATCCCTCGCGGTTGAATCAGATTGCGATCTCCAAAACCGAGCCGGGGGATGAGAATAACCAGGATATCTCGTCCCTGGTCGGCAAGGTCGATATCCGTCAGTTAGAGCTCTACTCCCAGGATGACCCCGATGCCTACAGCTTCTCCGGCGGGCTATGCCGCGCCAACCAGGGGTTGATGGAGTTCGTCGAGATGTTCAAGGCACCCATCAAGGTGCTGCATCCGCTGTTAACGGCCACCCAGGAGGGCAACTACAACCCCACCGAAGGCATGGGGGCGATTCCCTTTGACGGTGTCATTCTTGCCCACTCCAACGAATCCGAGTGGCAGGCGTTCCGCAATAACCGCAACAATGAGGCGTTTCTTGACCGGGTGTATATCGTCAAGGTGCCTTATTGCCTGCGGGTCACCGAAGAAATCAAGATTTACCAGAAGCTGCTTGAAGACTCGTCGCTTAATGCCGCGCCCTGCGCGCCGGATACGCTACGCATGCTGGCGCAATTTTCGGTGCTTTCGCGGCTGAAAGTGCCCGAAAACTCGAGTATCTATTCGAAGATGCGCGTCTACGACGGCGAAAATCTCAAGGATACCGACCCGCGTGCCAAGTCGATTCAGGAATACCGCGACGCCGCCGGGGTGGATGAAGGTATGCAGGGGCTATCAACCCGCTTTGCGTTTAAGATTCTCTCCAAGGTGTTCAACTTTGATGGCACGGAAACGGCGGCTAACCCAGTGCATTTGCTGTACGTGCTGGAACAGGCGTTGGAACGTGAGCAGCTACCCTCTGAAGCCTTTGAACGCTACATCGGCTTTATCAAGGAGTTTCTGGCACCGCGCTATGTCGAGTTTATCGGCAAGGAGATCCAGACCGCCTATCTCGAGTCCTACAGCGACTACGGGCAAAATATTTTTGACCGTTACGTCACCTATGCGGACTTCTGGATTCAGGATCAGGAATACCGCGACCCCGAGACTGGTGAACTGCTCGACCGCCAGGCACTCAACGAAGATCTGGAAAAAATCGAGAAGCCGGCGGGTATCTCCAACCCCAAAGACTTCCGCCACGAAGTGGTCAACTTTGTGCTGCGCGCGCGTGCGCAAAATAACGGCATGAACCCCAGTTGGCAGTCCTACGAAAAGCTCAAAGGCGTCATCGAGCATAAGATGTTCGCCAATACCGAAGAGCTGTTGCCGGTGATCTCTTTCAATGCCAAAGCGTCCAAATCGGACCAGAAAAAGCACGAAGATTTCGTCGCGCGGATGGTGGATCGTGGCTACACCGAAAAACAGGTGCGGCTATTGTCAGAATGGTACCTGCGCGTGCGCAAGTCTCAGTAGTGGCTGGCGCTTTAGACAAGAGCTAAGGAGGTCTTATGACCTACTTCATCGATCGCAGGCCCAACGCCAAGCACAAGAGCGCGGTCAACCGACAGCGCTTTCTGGAGCGCTATCGTAAACACATCAAGCGTTCGGTAGAGGAGGCGGTTAACCGCCGCTCGATCACCGATATGGAGCGGGGCGAGAAGATTTCGATCCCTACCAAGGATATCTCCGAACCGGTGTTTCAACATGGGCCGGGGGGCGCACGCGAAATCGTATCGCCTGGCAACAAAGAGTTCCTGGCGGGGGATAAGATCCGCCGCCCGCCTGGCCAGGGAGGAAGTGGTGGGTCGGGCGAAGGCGGTGCTTCCAATCAAGGAGAGGGCACCGACGAATTCGCTTTCACTCTGAGCCGCGAGGAGTTCTTGGAGTTCGTCTTTGATGGGCTGGAACTTCCTCACTTGCAGCGTAAACCGCTCAAGTCACTGCAGGAAATCAAAATGGTTAGAGCGGGGCTGGCGCGTGACGGGGTACCTTCGCGCATCAGTATTACCCGTTCGATGCGCGAGGCGTATGCGCGCCGGATCGCCATGCGTGCCCCGATTAAGCGAGCCCTGAAAGAAGCCCAGCAAGCGCTCGAGGCTGAAGAGCGCAAAGACTCCGTGCTGCGCAATCCGGCCCGAATCGCCGAGCTAAAGGCAGAAATTGAGCGTTTGGAAAAACGCATTGAAGCGGTGCCGTTTATTGACACCTACGACCTGCGTTATCACCAATTGGCCGCGCAGCCGCAACCCTCAAGCCAAGCGGTAATGTTCTGTGTCATGGACGTCTCAGGGTCCATGACACAAAACCACAAAGACATCGCCAAGCGTTTTTTTCTACTGCTGTATCTGTTTTTGGAGAAGCATTACGAGAAAGTCGAGCTTGTGTTTGTTCGCCACCACACGGCTGCTCGGGAGGTCAGCGAGGAAGAGTTTTTCTACTCACGAGAAACCGGCGGGACGATTGTCTCCAGCGCACTCACTTTGGTGAACAGCATTATTGAAAAGCGTTACCCGGTGGGGCAATGGAACCTGTATGTCGCCCAGGCCTCCGATGGCGACAACTGGGATGATGATTCAAACGTGTGCCGTGACCTGCTGGTCAAGCAGCTGATGCCCCAGCTTCAGTATTACGCCTATGTGGAAATCACCCCGCATGATCATCAGTCGCTTTGGCAGGAGTATGAAACGGTGGCGTCTCACTTTCCCGAGCAATTTGCCATGCGTCAAATTGTCGATGCCGGGGATATCTACCCCGTCTTCCGTGAACTGTTTAAGCGCCGCTTAAGCCAGCAGCGCTGACCGCCCGTTGAGTTGAGGAGTGCGCTATGAATGCCACCCGTAAGCCGATTGCGACCGGTTCCGATTGGAACTTCAGCGTGCTTGAGCGTTTTGATGCGGAGCTTGCGCGCCTGGCTGACGAATACCGGTTGGATACCTACCCGAACCAGATTGAATTGATCACTACCGAGCAAATGATGGACGCCTACGCCAGCGTCGGCATGCCGGTGGGCTACCACCACTGGTCATTCGGTAAGCAGTTTTTAGCGGTAGAGCAGGCTTACAAGCGCGGCCAAATGGGGCTGGCCTACGAGTTGGTTATCAATTCCAATCCCTGCATCGCTTACCTGATGGAGGAGAACACTCTGATGATGCAGGTGCTGGTGATGGCCCACGCCTGCTACGGCCACAACTCCTTTTTTAAAGGCAATTACCTGTTCCGCACCTGGACGGATGCAGAGTCCATCGTTGATTATCTGGTCTTTGCCCGCCAGTACATTGCCCGGTGCGAGGAGCGCCACGGCGTTCAGGCCGTCGAGCAGTTGCTGGATGCCTGCCATGCGCTACAAAACTATGGAGTAGATCGTTACAAGCGGCCGTCGCCTATTTCGGCGGAAGAAGAAGCCAAACGCCAGGAGGAACGCGAGGCCTATCTGCAAACGCAGGTGAACCTGCTGTGGCGCACGATTCCCGACAGCCCGGAAGGTGGCGAATCGTTGCCCGGTAGTTTGTCGCCTGAAGAAGATGATCCGCTTGGGCTGCATAGCGGCGGGCGCTACCCGCCCGAACCCCAGGAAAACCTGCTCTATTTTATTGAGAAAAATGCGCCGTTGCTGGCCCCCTGGCAGCGGGAAATCGTGCGGATCGTGCGTAAACTGGCGCAGTATTTTTATCCTCAACGGCAAACCCAGGTAATGAACGAAGGCTGGGCATGTTTCTGGCACTACACGTTAATGAACCGGCTCTACGATGACGGCAATGTCGATGAGGGTCTGATGCTTGAGTTTTTACAGTCCCATGCGGCGGTGATTAACCAGCCAGCCTTTGATAGCCCCTACTACAGCGGCATTAACCCCTACGCGCTGGGCTTCGCCATTTTTATGGACATCAAGCGTATCTGCGAGACGCCCACCGAAGAGGACCGCGAATGGTTTCCTGATATCGCCGGCTCGCCCTGGCGCGACACGATTGAGTTTGCGATGCGTAATTTTAAGGACGAGTCGTTTATTCAGCAGTTTCTGTCACCCAAGGTGATGCGTGATCACAAACTGTTTCTGGTGGTCGATGATGATCAGGAGGAAATGTTGGAGGTGGCGGCCATTCACAATGAACAGGGCTACCGGCAGGTGCGCGATGCACTGGCAACCCAATATGCGTTATCGGTGCGTGAGCCTAATATCCAAGTCGTTGAAGCCGCGATTCGTGGTGATCGCTCGCTCACACTGCATCATGTCCAAGATAGCCGCCGCCCGCTGGCACGTAGCGTGTACCCTGTCATTCGGCATTTGCAAAAGCTGTGGGGCTTCCCCGTTCACTTGGTCTCGATGGAAGAGGGGCGCGTTACGCGGCGTTACCGGTGGCCTGTCGAGGAAATTCCTCAAGGCGAAGAATGAGGTAAGGCAGAAGAAAACATTAGGGCAGAGGCGCATGGCGTCTCTGCCGGTGTCGAGGAGTTGGCCTAGCCCTGTTCGACCCAGGACTGGCACCAACCGGCGGGTTCTACGCTATTTTCCGGGAAAAGCTGGCATCCCTCGTTATCGGCGGAGTAGAACATGCAGTTATCGCAGCGCTGACCCTCTTCATAGGCAGGATGATCGCTGGCATCCGCTGCGTCTTCCACATAGTTCAACGCTTGGGCATTACTCGCGGAAGGATCCAGCCGCGGCAACTCTTGCGCAAAGGCTGTTTTAGACAAGATACCCGCGCCAAGCGGCAGGGCAGCAAGGCTTAGCATGCTGGAACGCATGAAGGCACGTCGGCTTTGGTTAGCCATGGTTACTCCTTGTCGTCATTTGCTGACGTAGTGTCACGGTGTCTATTATTTATTATACAGCGCTGCATGTAATAAGCGCACAATTGCATGCTAGCGGAACTCCTCGCGGAGTGCGAATACCCTGAACGCGTTAGCGACAATCGGTCGCGCCGAGAGAGTGACTATTTTGGTGTCACTATTTTAGCGCCGCTATCTTATCGCTATTACGCCCGCTGCCAGGGCCCTGTTATACTCTTGCCCTTATAGGACCATATCCAACACCGACAGTTCATGAGGGCGCGATGCAAAACGCAGTCATCCTAATCAATACCGAGAAAGGCCAAGTCAAGGCCGTCGCGGAGCGCTTGGCGGATGTCGACGGCATCAGCGAAGTGTACTCGACCTGCGGCCGCTACGATTTAGTCGCTATCGCACGGACTCGTGATTTTGAAAGCCTGGCCGACCTTGTCACCGAACGACTCAATGCCGTAGAAGGTATCAGCGATACCGAAACGCTCAACGCCATGCAGGTACATTCCCGCCACGATCTGGAAACCATGTTTTCACTCGGCTGGTAACGTGCCCTTGACCATGCGTCGCTTGACCATGCGTCGCTTGACCGTCGCTGATGTGGAGTTGTGGTAGTGACTAGATTGCGCTTAGGTTGGCGTCGGCAGGCCAGACGAATAGCGATTCTCGTGCTGTTTGTGGTGCTGGGTACCGTGCTATGGCAGTACCAGGAACGCCAGCACAAAGACGCCTATACCTGGCAAGGCGTGCCCACCTGGGAAGCGCTTAGCCTGACCTCGTTTCACCGCGTGCTGCGCAATGACGGCTATCTGGTCGGTTGGTCGGACGTTCGCGTCAACCCGCTTTGGGTCAGCTATCAGGTCGCTGCCGTTGACGATACGCGTATTGGCTCACGACCCGACTTTCGGCCCGATTGGCGAACAATATGGCCGGTGGGCACCGACAGCTATTCGGGCAGCGGCTATGATCGCGGTCATCTTGCCCCCAACTATGCCATTGCCGCCGTTCACGGACGTAGCGCCCAGTTTGATACGTTTTACATGAGTAATATGACGCCCCAGCGGCCCAATCTAAACCGCCAGCTCTGGCAGCGTTTAGAAGAAGCCGTGATGGATCATTTCGCGCCGCGGTATGATCGCTTGCAAATTATTACCGGCCCAGTTTTCCCAGAGAACTTTATGGATAACGTGTTTAATCGGGTGGGCTTGGTCGAAGTGCCGGAAGCGTTCTACAAAATCATCGTGGCGCCCCACGATGAAGCACCGCTGGCGCTGGCGTTTATCATGCCCCAGGACGTACGCGGCAATGAACCGCTGGACGACTATCTGGTCAGCATTGACGACGTAGAAGCACAAACCGGTTTGGACTTCTTTCCCGAGCTGAATGACGAAGTAGAGAGTGTCTTGGAAAGCGAGGTCAGCACCGACGGCTGGGCGCTGGAGGAAGTAGCTAAAAAACCTGGGCGCTATCAATAAGTGAGTAATTTAAGCGACTGAATGATGCAAGGCACAGTTCTATGGTGCCCAGGAGAGGACTTGAACCTCCACGTCCGTACGGACACTAGCACCTGAAGCTAGCGCGTCTACCAATTCCGCCACCTGGGCGCATCATTTTTGGTCTTGCGAGTTGTGTTCGATTGGTGCCCAGGAGAGGACTTGAACCTCCACGTCCATACGGACACTAGCACCTGAAGCTAGCGCGTCTACCAATTCCGCCACCTGGGCGAACAACAACTTGATAATACCAATCAACGTGTGAAAAGGGGATAACACAAAGTTGATTGGTGCCCAGAAGAGGACTTGAACCTCCACGTCCATACGGACACTAGCACCTGAAGCTAGCGCGTCTACCAATTCCGCCATCTGGGCAAGTGGCGCGTATGATACCCGTGTAATGGTTAAATGCAAGCGTTAAACATGGGTTTTTAACGCGTTGATACGAGAATCATAGCCTAGGTGGTTGGGTGATGGACGCCACGGCGCTATACTAGCGCTATGACCAAACAAAATATGACTTTTTTCAGCCGGGCGAATGCTGAAAACCCCCACGCGCGACATACTGCGTCCGCGCTTTTACGCCTCCCGCCAACGCTATCAAGGATGTTGATCGCATGAAGTATTGGACATTAAGTGATGATCCGCACGCCGAGCGCGAGGCGCATAAATACGACAACCCCGCACCGAGCCGCGAATATTTGCTGGCGGCGCTAGAGCAGTACGGTAAGCCGGTTACCCACGAAGACATGAGCCAGCTGCTGGGCCTGGAAGACGAGGACCACCACGAAGCCGTGCGCCGTCGCTTGGCCGCCATGGAACGCGACGGGCAGGTGCTGCGCGATCGTCGTGGTGCCTATGCGCTGATCAACAAGCTCGACCTTATTAAAGGCAAGGTGCTTGGCCACCGTGATGGTTTCGGTTTTCTATTGCGTGACGATGGTAAAAAGCCTGACCTGGTATTGCCGCCCCGGCAAATGCGCCGCGTGTTCCATGGAGACCACGTGCTGGTACGTATTAGCGGGCGTGACCGCCGCGGCCGGGATGAAGCGACGATTGCCGATGTTATCTCGCGCAATACGCAGACCATTGTCGGTGTTTATCGCAGCAATACCCCCGAGTTTGGCATCCTGATACCGGAAAATCCGCGTGTTACTCAGGAAGTGATTATTCCACATAGTGCCTGCGGCGGTGCTAAAGACGGGCAGGTGATCTCGGCCAAGATCGTTAAGCAGCCCGAAACTCGCGTGCAGCCGGTAGGCGAAGTCATTGAAGTACTTGGCGAACGTATGGATCCCGGCATGGAAATCGATATTGCCATTCGCAGTTATGAGATCCCCGCTGAGTTCCCGCCCGAAGTCCTGGACCAAACGAGCGGTATATCGGCTGAGGTGCTCGAAGACGATAAGCAGCACCGGGTAGATCTGCGCGACACGCCGCTGGTCACCATTGATGACGAATCCGCCAAGGATTTCGATGATGCGGTCTGTGCCTGGAAGACCAAGTCGGGCAGTTGGAAGCTGCTGGTGGCCATTGCTGACGTTTCGCACTATGTGCGTCCCGGCACGCCACTGGATGACGAAGCGCGCACGCGGGGTAACTCGGTATATTTCCCGGGCCAAGTGGTGCCCATGCTGCCTGAGTTGCTTTCTAATGGACTCTGTTCGCTAAATCCGCATGTCGATCGCCTGGTCATGGTCTGCGAGATGAATATCTCGAAGACCGGTGCCATCAGCCGCTACCGTTTTTACGAAGCGGTAATGAACTCGCACGCACGCCTCACTTACAACAAGGTGGCGGCGATGCTCGACAAGGAAAGCGAAGAGGGCCAGGCATTACGCGAAGAACACGCGGGGCTAGTCAAGCCGCTGGAAAGCCTTCATGAGCTATACCAGTTGCTGCGCGAAGCCAGGGAAGAACGCGGGGCGATTGACTTTGATACCACCGAAACGGCGATCATCTTCAACGATGAGCGCAAAATCGAAAAAATTGTCCCGCGCAGTCGTAACGATGCGCACAAGATCATCGAAGAGTGCATGCTGGCGGCCAACGTCGCGACCGCGCGTTTCCTGGATAAGCATGATCTGCCCGCGCTCTATCGTATCCACGAGCGGCCGACGCCTGAACGGCTCGATAAGCTACGTCTTTTCCTGAACGAGCTAGGCCTCTCGGTGGGCGGTGGCGATATGCCAACACCCCAGGACTACCAAGCGCTGCGCGAGACGATTACGGGCCGTTCAGACTTCGATATCATCCAGACGGTCATGCTGCGCTCGATGAATCAGGCGGTTTATTCGCCGCAAAACGAAGGCCACTTTGGCTTGGCCTATCAGGCCTACGCGCACTTTACGTCGCCGATTCGTCGCTATCCTGATTTGCTGGTGCACCGGGCCATTCGCTCGGTTATTCGCGGGCCGCGCCAAACCAATACCGTGCTGCGGGTCGAAGGTGCGCCGGTTGAACCGCCGAGCAAATGGTGTCCGTACACCTTCGAGCAGATGCTTGAGCTGGGTGAACATTGCTCCATGACCGAGCGCCGCGCGGATGACGCCACGCGCGATGTAGAGAGCTGGCTCAAGTGCGAGTTCATGTCCGACAAGCTGGGCGAAACTTTCGATGGCACCATTGCATCGGTGACACAGTTTGGCTTGTTCGTCCGCCTGGATGCGTTTTATGTCGAAGGGTTAGTGCACGTCACATCGCTGCCCTCGGACTATTACCACTACGAAGCTGAAAAGCATCGTCTTAAAGGCGAGCGCACCGGTACTACCTACCGCTTAGGCGATGGGTTGAGCGTCCAGGTGGCGCGCGTGGATATGGACGACCGCAAAATCGATTTCGGCCTTGCCGACGAGAAGCCACGCCCACGTCGCCAGCCGCGCAAGAAACCATCGGCCGAGGGCAATAAGGCCAACAGTGGTGGTAAAGACAAGCCCGATACACGCCGAGGTCCTCGGCGCACGCGTCAAGGCCCGCGTAAGCCATCAACGAATAAGGGCTGAACATGAAATCGGCTGGGTCTCGACAGCGTCCGCGCACGCCCGATGGGTTGGATCAAGTGTATGGCGTACACGCTTTGCAAAGCCTGCTCGAAAGGGGAGAAGCACCCAAAGAAATATGGGTGCAGCAAGGCGCGGGTAATCGGCTAAGCGAGCTGCTGACCCAGGCCGGTGGTCAGGGGGCGAAGATTCAAGAACATCCCCGGGCGCTTCTGGACCAGTTAACGCAAGGTGCGGCGCATCAAGGCGTTGTGGCATTTTGTCCGCCGTTAACGCCTGAAAGCGAAGAGTCGCTGTGGCTCAAGCTGCGCGCCTGGCCGTCGAACACGCCACCGTTGCTGCTGGTGCTGGATGGAGTGACCGATGTGCATAATTTTGGTGCCTGTCTGCGTAGCGCGGATGCCGCCGGTGCCCATGGCGTCATCGTGGCGAAAGATAAAGCCGCGCCATTAAATGCTACCGTTCGCAAAGTGGCCTGCGGGGCCGCAGAGGTAGTGCCTGTTTATCAGGTCACCAATCTGGCCCGTGCGATGGCGAAGCTTAAAGACGCGGGCGTATGGATTACCGGTACTGCCGGTGAAGCCGATGCCAGCGTTTACGATATCGACATGTCGGGTCCCACTGCGCTGGTGATGGGGGCTGAAGGCAAAGGGATGCGTCGTTTAACCCGCGAAGCGTGCGATAACCTCGCCAAGCTACCCATGGCTGGGCAGGTGTCTAGTTTGAACGTCTCTGTCGCGGCAGGTATCTGCTTATTTGAAGCGGTACGCCAGCGGCAGCTTGCAAGTTAACCCGGCCGCCACTAAAATGCATGCGCCCGTTTGCTTGGCAAACGGGCGCTCGTTCTTATGAACGGTTGCTACGTACGGTTATTAATCCGTTGTTCTGTTTGATGCCAATGCCTTTGAATTAACAATGCGCAACGGCACTTCAGTTAACTCCTTGCTTCTATGTCGTGTTGCCCAGTGCGAGCGCATAAGAAGCTGTCAAACCGCAAGGAGATCCCATGCGTCATTACGAAATCGTGTTTATGGTCCACCCGGATCAAAGCGAGCAAGTCCCCGCGATGGTCGAGCGCTACACCAGCCTCGTCACTGAAAGCGGCGGCACTGTGCATCGCCTGGAAGATTGGGGCCGTCGTCATTTGGCTTACCCGATCAACAAGATCCATAAAGCTCATTACGTGCTGATGAACGTTGAATGCACCGGAGAGACGCTCGACGAAATCGAGAACATCTTCCGCTTCAACGATGCCATCATCCGCAGCTTGGTTTTGCGCTGTAAAGAAGCTGTGACCGAAGCGTCGCCGATGATGAAGCCGGCAGAAGAAAAGCGTCCGCGTCGCGAAGAAAAACCGCGCGCTGAAGCCGAAGAATCTGAATCCGAATCTGAATCTGCCTGATTTTATTCACAGCACGTAACTCAAGGAGCTTAATCCATGGCACGTTTTTTCCGTCGCCGTAAGTTTTGCCGCTTCACTGCCGAAGGCGTCAAGCAGATCGACTATAAAGATCTCGACACGCTGAAGGCTTACATCACCGAAACCGGTAAAATTGTTCCGAGCCGTATCACCGGCACCAAAGCACGCTACCAGCGTCAGCTGGCAACGGCTATCAAGCGTTCGCGCTACCTGGCGCTGCTGCCCTATTCCGACAGCCATCAGTAAGCGCTTAACGTGATGCTAGCACTGGCGCGATGGCTAATGCGTGGTACGCCCTACGCCGCAGGCGGGGCAGCGTTAGCCACCTTCGTGCCCTGGCTATTTTGGCTGGGTGCTGCTATCAGCGCATTGGTAACGCTACGCCGCGGATTTGCGCAAGCGTTACCCGTGATTATTGCAGCGGCGCTGCCCGCTGGAATGTGGTGGGTGCAGGGCGATGTGATTCCACTGGCCAGTATTTTGCTGGTGACGTTGATGGCCGTTGTTCTGCGCGAGCGAATGCGCTGGGGTGAGTCGCTCATTCTCGGCGCGATTGCCGCCGCTGTGATGGTGCAACTCGGCATTTTTAGCCCGCCGGCGGGTACCGAGCAAATGCTCGAACAGTTACGCCAAGGATCGCAAGAAGTTGATCAGATGCTCAACAACTTTGCCGATCAAGGCTACGACACCCAGCAATTAGCGGGGCTTGTCGTCGGTGGTGTCACGGGGTTTGTGGTGTTGCTTGCTGCAATTGCCTGTCTGGCACTGGCACGTAGCTGGCAAGCAGGGCTTTATAACCCGGGTGGTTTCCGTGAAGAGTTTCATGGGCTGCGCTTAGCACCCAAGGAACTGATTGTGCTGATTGTCTTGAGTGTTATCAGCATGGTGCTGGGTATCTCCGCGTTGGCGATGCTGGCATGGATCCCGCTGCTAGTGGCTGGCATTGCATTAGTGCATGGTATTGTTGGATTAAAGGGGATGAACGGGCTGTGGCTGGTGGCTTTCTATGTGCTGCTAATCACGACCTGGCCCACGATTCTCATTGTGCTGCTGTTGGGGCTGATAGATACATTCGCGAACATTCGCGCACGCCTTGCCCGCAGCAATTGACTAGAGGTTTACGAGATGGAAGTCATTCTGCTCGACAAGATTGGTAAGCTGGGCGGCCTAGGTGACAAGGTCACTGTTAAGCCTGGTTATGGTCGTAACTACCTAGTGCCTTACGGCTTAGCGGTTCCGGCGACTAAAGATAACGTTGCGGCGTTTGAGGCCCAACGTGCTGAGCTCGAAGCCCAAGCGGCCGAGCGCAAGGCAGAAGCCCAGGCGCGCGCTGAGCAGCTCAACGACATCGAACTGTCGTTGGTCTCCAAAGCGGGCGATGAAGGCAAGCTGTTTGGCTCAATTGGTCCTCGCGATCTGGCAGACGCTATTTCGTCTGCGGGTATTGAGGTTGCCAAGAGCGAAGTACGTATGCCGCTAGGCCCGATTCGCCAGACCGGCGAATACGACATCGCCCTTCACTTGCATGCTGAAGTGGATGCCGCTGTACGCGTGGTAGTCGTCGCAGAATAATCGCTGCGCGTCTATCAACGTCCTAAAGGGCGCGGGGATTTCCTCGCGCCCTTTATTATTTACGCTCTTTACTATTTATTCTCAGGTTGGCCTGGACGATGCTTGCAGTAGTGATTATAAGTGTTGGCGGCTAAGATAAGGCGTTTATTGGCTATCGGCCTAATGAAAGGAGCTTGCTATGCAGGACCAGCCACCCGCTGACCAGGAAACGGCAGCGCTTAAGCTGCCGCCCCACTCGCTAGAGGCAGAGCAGTCGGTACTGGGCGGGCTAATGCTGGACAACCAGGCCTGGGATAATATTTCCGATCGCCTGGTGGCAGACGATTTTTACCGCTACGAACACCGCCTGGTGTTCAACGTGATGATCCATCTTGCTGAGTCGGGGCAGCCGATGGATGTGGTGACACTCTCCGAAGCATTAGAAGCGCGAGATCAATTGGGGACTGTTGGCGGGCTGGCCTTTCTGGCGGAATTGGCCAGAAACACTCCCTCAGCGAGTAACATACGTGCCTATGCCGATATCGTCCGCGAGCGGGCGACGTTGCGTAAGCTGATCCGTGCCGCGAACCAGATCGCCGAGGGCGCGTTTGCTCCCCAGGGGCGGCCCGCCGATGAGTTACTCAACGAAGCCGAGCGCCTGGTCTTTCAGATTGCCGAAGAGCGTCCTAAAACCGGCGGTCCTATTGGCATGAGTGACTTGCTGACCAAAGCCGTTGACCGCATCGACGAGTTGTTCAACCTCAAAGGCGAAATGACCGGGCTATCGTCGGGCTTTCGTGACCTGGATAGCATGACATCGGGGCTACAGCCGTCCGATCTGGTGATTATTGCCGGACGACCCTCAATGGGTAAAACCACGTTCGCCATGAACTTGGTGGAGCATGCGGTCATTTCCAGCGACAAGCCTGTAATGGTGTTTTCCATGGAGATGCCCGCGGAATCATTAATGCTGCGGATGCTGTCCTCCCTGGGGCGCATTGATCAAACCCGGGTGCGGACCGGCCAGCTAGAGGACGAAGATTGGCCGCGCCTGACATCGGCGGTGAATCTACTAAAAGACAAGCAGTTATTCATTGATGACACAGCGGCGCTGTCGCCCAATGAAATGCGCTCTCGCCTCCGCCGCGTAGTGCGAGAGCACGGCAATATGGCGTTGGTTATGATCGACTATCTTCAGCTGATGCAGATTACCGGCTTTTCTGAAAACCGCACCGGCGAGATTTCTGAAATTTCTCGCTCGTTGAAGGGCTTGGCGAAAGAATTCAACTGCCCGGTGGTGGCGCTTTCCCAGCTAAACCGCTCGCTTGAGCAGCGCCCCAACAAGCGTCCGGTGATGTCGGATCTGAGGGAATCTGGTGCGATTGAACAGGATGCCGACGTTATCGCCTTTGTTTACCGCGATGAAGTCTATAATCCAGATAACCCGGACAATCAGGGTATTGCTGAGTTAATTATCGGTAAACAGCGTAATGGGCCTATCGGCACCGTGCATATGGCCTTTATCGGCCGCTACACGCGCTTTGAAGATTTGGCGCCGGATAGCTACGGTGAAGCCTTCGGCGACTAGTCCTCACTTGAGCCTGGAGGTCAGGCTCGTATAATGCCCAGCGCATCAGCAAAGAGAACGGGAGCACAACATGGCAGGTGGTTTTCGGCGCGGTAATCGTCAGCGTCTACCCAAGTTAGAAGCGCGCGGCGAGTTACAGTCGCTTGAGCGTGAAGGGCCGTTCAAAGAGTGGCTGGGCATGCCGGATCTGTACCGCTACTACATTGAAGTCGATGGCGAAAAATACAGCTACCAGACGGAAGACTCCGAGCTGCCGGTTCAGGTAGGCGATAAGGTGGTATTCCGCTACAAGCAGACCAAGGCAGGCAACTGGATCGACCGCAATTCACTCGGTAAAGCGATCGACCCCTCTGAATATCAGTAAATAGGCCCGGAAGGAACTCTCCTGGGGTATCACCGTCATAGTCACGACACGGTAATGCAATAAAAATGCCATCACCTTTCGGCATGCTGTGTGATTGAGTATCTGATGACCCAGGAGGGAGCCATGGAAATGACGTCGCTTAAGGCGTTTGTTGCCCACCACGATAACTTTGAAATACGCGTGATTAGTCATGCGGGCAGTCGTTATTATCAAGTCGAGTTGGAAGACGTAGAAGGCGAACGCCACATGCTGACCCAGCGTGGAAAGCCGATGATGTTTCGCGCTCTAGACGATATCTACCTGGAGCTCAAACGCGCCAATATTCATCGCGCTTACCTGGTCCAACACGTCGCCCACGATGAGATGATTGGACGTGCCGCCCACTATAGCGCCCCGTTAAGCTCGCGCGTGCCGCTTGTTTTTTAATCCCTGCTCACGAATGTCTCGATGATTGGCTGGCACGTTTTTCCCACCATTGACCCAGTCGCACCCGGCGACGGGCAAACCACCGATAGCCTATATTAAGCCCCCCTTTTAATCCCGGTAGGCACGACAGCCAAACAAGCCGCCGGTATCCCAGCACGGCATACAAGGCGCGGCTCGCTTCCATACCGATATACCAACGGCCTTGTTTATCCTTCAGGTGTAACTGCCCCATCATGGCGTCGAACTCTCGGTCACTGTGAGTGGCGTTAAATTCAGCGCTTTGAATATCCACCAGCTTGATGCGGTCTTGATAGCGATGCTTGGAAAGCCAGTTAACCTCCACGCGACAAAAAGGGCAGTGACCATCGTGGTAAAGCGTAACGGGCGCATTGGCGCTAAGCGAGGCAAAACGGCTCATGAAGTGGTCTCCTTGGTATAACCGGCGGTATGGCCGGGTTGGCCATAACCCGGTGAGGTTTCAAGCTGGTCCAGAAACTGCTGTGCCTGTTGGTGGATCGCTGAGCGCTTGTCAGGTGCCATACGATCAAGCGAGCCATAAATCAATTTCATGCGCGGGTTATGCTTCAACTGGTCCCGCTGGCGCTCCAAGAAATGCCAGTACAGGCTATTGAACGGGCAGGCGTTTTCGCCCGTCACTTGGTTGGGTGAATAGCGGCAGTGCTGGCAGTGGTCCGACATTTTATTGATATATTTGCCTGACGCGCAGTAGGGTTTAGAGCCCATCAGGCCACCGTCGGCGTGAAGTACCATGCCCAGGGTGTTAGGTAGCTCCACCCACTCGCAGGCATCGATATACACCGCCAGATACCAATCGCACAGCGCCTCGGGCTTGACCCCGCACAGTAGCGCGAAATTGCCGGTGATCATTAGCCGTTGAATATGGTGCGCGTAACCGTTATCCATGGTCATTTCAACGGCCCGCTTCAAACAGTGCATATCGGTGTTGCCGTGCCAGTAAAAGTCGGGCAGATCACGCTCGAAACCTAACTGATTAAGGCGCTTGTAATCAGGCATTTGCGTCCAATAAAGACCTCGTACGTACTCCCGCCAGCCGAGTATCTGGCGGATAAAGCCCTCGACCGCGTTAATGGGTGCTTCATTCTGGGTATAGCGCTCTTCCGCCGCCTGACAGACTTCGTGAGGCGATAGCAGCCCGATATTGAGCGCCGCCGACAGGCGGGAATGAAACAAAAACGCCGAGCGATCACTGATCGCATCCTGGTAACGGCCAAAGTCGGCCAGACAGTGATCAAGGAAATGACGCAAATCGACGAGTGCTTGGCGACGCGTGACTGGCCAATTAAACGTCGCTAAGTCCCCCATGTGATCGGGAAAGTGACGCCTTACGGCATCGAAAGCAGCGTGGGTCAGCTTTTCGTAGTGATGCTTGGGTGGCGCCGGAAAGTCTATGTCACGCTTGATGGGCTCGCGGTTATCATGATCAAAATTCCATTGGCCGCCCACCGGCTCGCCGTTTTCCATTAACAGCCCGGTGCGCTTGCGCTGCTCGCGATAGAAATATTCCAGGCGCAGTTGCTTGCGTCCCTGAGCCCACTGGCTGAAATCATCGGGCGTGGTGAAGAAGCGGTCATCCTCAAATAGCTGCCAAGGTAGCTCGGCGGTTTGGCGGTCTTGCATGGCTGCATAAAGCCGCCACTCACCGGGTCGAGTTACGCGTATTTCATCGCAGCCGTAAAGCGCCGCCAAGCGTTCTGCTTCATCAATAAGCGAGTGGCAGTTGTCAGCATCGTCCAGATGGCTGTAATGCACCTGGAAGCCTTTTTCGCGCAGTTGGTAGGCAAAGTGCCGCATGGCGGCAAAGAACAGTCCAAGCTTATGGCTGTGGTGAGGAACGTAGCGAGCTTCTTCGGCCACTTCGCAAAGGGCGACCACGGCATTGTCAGGTGCTTGGCGAAGGGTGGCCAGCGATGGCGACAGTTGGTCACCCAATATCAGCAGCAAAGGCTTAGACATAAGTTATCTCAACTATGTACAAATAATGCTGATAGTATAACTTTATGCCGCCGCTGTGCCGAAAAGTGGTAAGATTTATTTTTCAACAGGCGTTGTCAGCAGGAGTGAATGTCATGACCGAGCAAGTCGCAAAGGACCAGCCGGGCGAAGGTCGTCTAACGCATGCCCCCAGCGACCACCCCCCTGTGCCCCGAGCGAAGGTCGGAGTGGTACTGGCCAATTTGGGCACCCCCGACGCCACGGACTATTGGTCGATGCGTCGCTACTTGAGCGAGTTTCTCTCTGACAAGCGCGTGGTGGACTATGCCGGTTGGAAGTGGCAACCGCTTTTGCAACTGATCATCCTGACCAAGCGGCCATTCTCATCGGGTAACGCCTATAAAAGCATCTGGAACAACGAGCTGAATGAAAGCCCGCTGTTGACTACTACTCGGGCGCAAACCGAGAAGATGACCGAGCGCCTGAAGGCGCTTTACGGCGATGATGTGGAAGTCGACTTCTGCATGCGCTACGGCAACCCCTCCACGGAAAGCGTGCTGACGCGGATGAAGGAAAAAGGCTGCGAGAAAATCGTCTTCTTCCCGCTCTATCCGCAGTACGGCTCGCCCACTACGGCGACCGCCAACGACCAGGCGTTTCGTACTTTGATGAAAATGAAGTGGCAGCCGTCCATTCGCACCGTGCCGGCGTACTTCGACCACCCTGCGTATACTGACGCACTGGCCAACTCAGTGCGAGAGGCCTATGAAGGGTTTTCGTCGCGGCCGACCAAGCTGGTGGCAAGCTACCACGGCGTACCCGAGCGCTATTTGCTGGAAGGCGACCCCTACCATTGCCAGTGCCAGAAAACCACGCGTCTGCTGCGTGAAAAGCTGGGCCTGCCCAAGGAAGAGGTCGATACCGCCTTCCAGTCGCAGTTTGGCCCCGAAAAGTGGGTGGGCCCGCAAACCGTTGACCACGTGGCGGAACTGGCCAAGCAGGGACACAAGCACATAGCCATTCTGTCGCCTGCGTTCTCGTCAGACTGCGTAGAAACCCTGGAAGAAATCAAGGAAGAGATTCACGACAGCTTCATGGAAGCCGGCGGAGAAACCTTCAGTTATATTCCCTGCCTGAACGACCGCGACGACCATATCGATGCGCTGCTCGCCGTGGTCAACAACGAGCTGTCGGGCTGGCTGCCGCGCACTTAAGTGACTATGACCATAAGCCATGTGGTTTTCTTAAACACAGGTAAATGACATTTTCGAATGTCGACATAAAAAGGCCTGCGTTATCGATTGGATAACGCAAGCCTTGTTTTTGGGAGGAACGAATTTAACGATTGCCTAGGAGGTTTGCACTAAAGGCGTTGTGGCTTCCTGTGGTGCGTCGTCGATTATAGGTTGAGTTCGCCAAATAGCGATATTAGCGAAGCCGTAGAAAATGGCGATGGCAATTACCAGCATGTGGAACCACAGAAATGGCAGGTAAGTTAACGTAGAAACACCCAGCGTTGCGGCCATGAACACGCCGCCGTCTGTCCAGGGGACCATGGGGGTGGTGATGGTGCCACCGGCTTCGGTGTTACGTGAAAGAACGCGCCGATCAATTCCCTGCTTGTCATAGTTCTTTTCGGTGATCGTGCTCGCGGTGATTAATGAAACGTAAGCTGCGCCCCCGAAGAAATTTCCGAAGAAGCCGCCGAGCATTGTCGAGATAGTGAGGCGGCCGGGGTTGTTGGCCCAACGCAGGAACCCGTTGCTGATTGATTGAAGAATACCAACGCGCTCCATTAGGCCGCCAAGCCCAAGCGCGAACAAGATGAGTGCAATAACGCCGAGCATTGACTCAATGCCGCCTCGATTCAGCAGTGTGTTCAGAAATTCCACGTCGGATTCAATGGCGTTACCCACATAAGCGATTCTAATCGCTTCAATGGGCGCAATGCCTTGGGCCCACCAAGCGCAAATACTTCCTAAAACCGCACCGAAGGTGATGACAGGAATGGCAGGGAAACGACGCGTCAGCAACAAAATGACAATGGCAGCGGGCAATAAAAGCCAGGGGCTGACGGTAAAGTGGGATTCGAGGGCTTGCATGGCCATTGTGGCCCGTGATGTGTCGGCACTATCGTCTACGTAGAAAAAGCCGACCACTAAAAATAATACGGAAGCCATTAGAATGGCGGGGACGCTTACCCACATCATTGACCGGATATGGTCGATCAGGCCTACCTTGCATAATGAGGCCGTCATGACGGTTGTGTCGGAAAGCGGTGACATCTTGTCGCCCACATAAGCACCAGAAATAACCGCACCGGCCACAAGGGGAAGCGGGATGCCAAAGCTATGACCTATGCCCATCATCGCGACCCCAGCTGTTCCCACGGTCCCGAATGATGTACCCGTGGCAAGTGAAGTCAAAGCACAAATAATAAAGGCGGCAAACAGGAAAATCTGCGGATTCATGACTGATAAACCATAGTAGATAATGCTAGGGACGATCCCCCCGGCAATCCAGGTGCCAATCAGAGCCCCAACCGTGGTCAGAACCAAAACAGCTTCCATACCGTTATGTATGCCATCAATTAGTCCCTTCTGCATATTCTCGTAAGACATCTTGAGCTTTAGACCCAGCGCCATAACTAAAAACCAAGAGGCAAAAAGAGCCAACTGAATGGGTAATTGCAACACATTGATACTGACAAACATGATGGCAATAAAGCCGACCATGACGGCCAGCACTTCCACCATGCTAGGGAGCCTTGTTTGCGTTACAGATGAAGACATAGTGTTTCCTCTACGATTGTTTTGGGCTTGTGTATCGAGGGTTAAGAAGTGAACCGACTCAGTCGGTAAGGGAATGCATCAGGCAATGGGTTGGACGTATTGGCTGTTATTTCTCCTTGTCTCGCTAGGTTGGCAATAATTTCTGCGGTCACAGCAGCTTGCGTGAGGCCAAGATGGTGATGGCCGAAGGCCAGCAATACCTTGCCGTCGTTCACGCAGTCGATGATGGGTAACGAATCGGGCAGGGAAGGTCGAAATCCCATCCAGGGGCTCGCCTCGGTCATATCAAGGTCGGAGCAGAAGAGTCCTTGGCTCAACTGATGGAGTTTCCATGCGCGTTCCATGTTGGGAGGTTGCTCCAGCCCGGCAAACTCGACCGTGCCTGCTAAACGCAATCCTTCCTCCATCGGTGTCATGATAAAACGGCGTTCCAGAGAGGTAATGGCGACGGGAAGGCGTGCTTTTTCATTGGGAAGCATCAGGTGGTAGCCCCTTTCTGTATCGAGCGGCACCTTGTTACCGGTTAGCGAAGCTGTAAGTTTGCGTGAATGGGCACCGCAAGCGATCAGTACTTTGTCGGCCCGTATTGCCTCTGTTTGGGCCGTACGTAACGTTACACCTTCGCTATTTGCCGTCCCTGAAAGCACTTCTTCTTGTATGAACCGCACGCCATGCCGCTGAGCATCCATTACTAGCGCATTAGACACTTGCAACGGGTCTACTACATGGGCGGTGTCGGGGAAGAAGAGCCCACCTTGTATTGAGTTGGAAAGTTGCGGAGCGAACTTCCTAATAGCGTCCCCCTGCCAGTGATCCGCTGCAACGTCCTGGGCGTTCATTCGTGATTGCAGCGCTTTTATTTCTGGAGCGGATGCTTCGTTCTCGTAGATCAGAAAAGACCCGTCCTCTTTCAGCAATGCTCTACCATTGATCGAATCGAGTAGTCGGTGCCACGCGGGTAAGCTGGATTGATTGAGCGCCCTAATCCCCGCAGTACTGGCTTGGTAAGGAGCTTGGCGAAGGTTTAAAAGTAGCTTGGTAAACCATGGAAGGGCTTTGGGTAGATATCGCCAGTCAAGACGTAGCGGCCCCATTGGGTCTAGCAGCATGGAGGGCAGGCGCGTCAAAATCGAGGTGTCGGCGATAGGGAATACCTGTTCGGTTGCCATGTGTCCTGCATTACCGAAAGAGGTTCCCAGGCCTGGGCGCTGTTTATCGATAACAAGCACTTGCCAGCCCTGTTGACTGAGCACTGAGGCGCACGCAATACCGATAATGCCAGCTCCGACAACCGCGATCTCGGCGTCTACGTTGGGCGGGGGCGAAGAAGAGCCACTATGTGCCATAAAGCTGCGTCCCTTTTTATTTTGTCGATTGTATAAAATATAATATATGTGTTTGGCGAGTGCAATACGTATAGGATGGAAAGTAGGTGAGTGATAAATAGCTGGCGGCAACCTTCGGAAGGCACCAAGACCGGGTAAAAACGGTAATACGGGAGAATGAATACAGGAGCGTTATGGCAACCATGCCTGCAGGCTTATCAATGCTTGGCGGGTGCGATGCCTAGCGAAGCATAGAGAGGTATCATGTTCCCAGTGTGGGAAACGCTGGTAGGGCGAATGATCGCAACTAACAACGCCACCCGCATGGCTCCCGGGTGAGCAGCAAGTGACGATGTCTAAGAGGTGAGTTGTAGTGACTTCGAGGAAGGGGCGAAATGCGTTTGGTTTTTAGCCTAGGCTCCCTCTGTATTGAGCGTGCGTTCTTTAAGTAGGCTGACAATCGCTTCGCAGGCTTCTCGAATATGGTTCTTTAATAGCTCGCAGGCTTCATCGATATTGCCTTTGCGTGCTAGCGCTAATAAGTCATGGTGCTCTTTTTCAGCTTTCTCTATTTCTTGGGTGTAGAGAAGCTGCATGCGGATATAGCGATCAGATTTGGTGTTTAGCTGATTGATTAACGCCAGTGTTTCGGGAAGCTCGGCAGGCGCGTATAAGGTGAGGTGAAAAGCGTAGTTGTACTCGCTCCAATTATTGATTTCCCCGCCTGTATTTAACGCTTCATCGTATTTACGCAGTATATTGTCTGCTTTTTGGAGGTCTTCTTCTGTCAGTTTGGGGATGGAGTGCCTGAACACATAGGTCTCAAGCAGGATACGAAGGTCAAATAGCTCTTGAATTTTCGCGATGGAGAGCTCGGTGGTGAAGGCGCCGCGATGGGCATAAAATTCGACCAAACCTTCTGACTCAAGGGTTAACAGGGCTTCGCGCACGGGTATGCGGCTAACATCGTAGTCTCTGGCCAGTGCGTCCTGACGTAACTGCGTGCCGCCCTTGAATTCGCCGCCCAAAATGCGGCCGCGCAAGTCGTCGGCGACAAATTGTGCTCGTGTTTTGTACGTAGCCATAGCCCACACTTTTACCAAAATATTGTTTGCACATTTTATACAAAATGCGCCGGGTGTCTATGTTTGCAGAATGGCTTGTTTGAAACATCACTAATTAGAGATGGCGTATATAAGACGCAGTTGGATATGTGAGTCGTTAGTGGTGGGGGCAGCCGTTCTCCGCGTAGCTAAGAAGAACGGCTAGGTGAGTGTTTATTTTATGGGGCGCTGCCCATCGACGAGACGGTTGAGCGCCAAGGGATTATCGTCTTTAAGCGCCTCGGGCAACAATTCGGCAGGTAAATCTTGATAACAGATGGGGCGCAGAAACCTGAAAATGGCTGCGGTGCCTACTGAGGTGGTACGTGTATCTGATGTGGCTGGGAAGGGGCCCCCGTGAACCATTGCGTCACATACCTCGACGCCGGTAGGCCATCCGTTGACCAGTATCCGTCCGGCTTTTCGTTCGAGTATCGGCAATAGGGCACGCGCGGCTTCAGTATCGTCGTCTTCCATGTGTAGCGTTGCTGTTAATTGGCCCTCTATGTGTTCGGCCACATGGCGACGTTCGGCTTCATTTTGGCAGGCCACGATAAGTGATGTTGCGCCAAACACTTCGGCTTGTAGTGTTTCATCGGCTAAAAAGTCAGTGGCGGAAGTCATGAACAGGCCGGGCCGACACTGGTTGGGGCCGTGCTCGTTCCGCCCACGCGCAACTTCTTTGGCTTTGCTGGTGGAAAGCGTTTTTAAGCTGGCCTCATAGGCTTCATGAATGCCTGGCGTGAGCATTGTCTGTGCTTCGCTGCCCTCCAGCGTGTGCTTCGCGGCGCTGATGAACGTATCGAGCTCTGGACCCTGGACTGCGACTATTAATCCTGGGTTGGTGCAGAATTGACCCGCCCCCATGTTCATTGAGCCGATAAATGCTTCACCTAGCGTAGCTCCCCTCGATTTAAGTGCCTCCGGCATTAGAAAAACCGGATTGATTGAACTCATTTCTGCATAGAACGGAATGGGCTCGGCGCGCGACTGGGCCGCTCGCCATAACGCTAATCCGCCGCTCTGCGATCCTGTGAAACCGGCGGCTTTAATAGTCGGATGGGTGACTAGGGCATGGCCAACTTCGCGACCGGAGCCAAAGATAAGTGAAAAAACCCCTTCCGGTAGGCCACTTTGAGCAACGGCTGATTGTATCGCTCGCCCAACCAGCTCACTGGTGCCAGGGTGAGCAGAATGGGCTTTCACAATCACCGGGCACCCAGCCGCAAGCGCCGAGGCGGTGTCTCCACCCGCTACTGAGAAAGCCAGTGGAAAGTTGCTAGCACCAAAAACGACAACGGGGCCTAGGGCAATATGGCGTTGACGAAGGTCGGCGCGAGGTAAAGGGTGGCGTTCTGGAATGGCGTTATCAATGCGTACGTCAAGCCATTCACCGGCGCGGACGGTTTTGGCAAACAGGCGCAATTGCTGGCAGGTGCGCCCGCGCTCGCCTTGAATTCGGGCGTGGGGTAACCCTGTTTCTTCTACTGCACGATCAATCAGTTCGTCGCCAAGTGATTCGATATTATCGGCGATGGTTTCAAGAAAATTGGCCCGATCGGTCAAGGGAATTTCACGGTAGATATCGAAGGCGTCCCAGGCGAGTTGGCACGCGTTATCAACGTCTTCTTGCGTCCCGCCGGGGTAGGCCGGTTCAAGACGGTGGTTGGTGGCTGGATTGATGGCGAAAATGGCATCACGCTGGCCACGAATGGCTTGTTGGCCAATCAACATCTTGCCTTCAAGGGTCATGGTCGTCTCCTTGGTGAGTGTCGAAAGCGTATTCCGCATTGTTTTAGTTACTCAGGGATTCGCACCACTCTGCGTACCAGCGACGGAATAAATCATATTGAGCTTCTACATAGTGGCGTTGAACATCGCTTAACTGGTCGGTTTCATTAAAGTGCAATGCGTATTCAGTATCACCGTTAAGTACCATCAGGTGTTTGTAGTACAGGACGAGGTCTGCCCCTTCATCAAAGGAGGAAAGTACGCTTAGCGCATCCTCAAGCTCTTTGGCTTGACGACGAGCCTCAACGTCACCTTGGGCGGCTTTTTTACTCAGTGATACAAGATGCAGGACTTCGCGTGGAAGGGCGTTGCCAATGCCTGTGATCGCACCTGTTGCGCCGCAATTTACGAAGCCATGAAAAACGGTGGTATCGACACCCACCATAAGCGTCACTTTATCGTCCTGGGAGGTGATATTTTCAGCTGCGTAGCGTAGGTCATCGGCACCGCCGAACTCTTTAAAGCCGATTAAGTTAGGGTGCTGGTCACGTAGTGCGAAGAATAGATCGGCGCGGGTGGCAAAACCGTAATAGGGGCTGTTGTAAATAACCGCAGGCAGGTCGGGTGCAGCTTGTAGTATTGCCGAGAAATGGGCTTTTTGGGCGGCCACCGAGGTGCCACGTGACAGCACCCGTGGAATTACCATTAGCCCCTGGGCGCCTACTCTGGCGGCATGGTCAGCATGGGAGATAGCTTCTTTGCTATTGACTGCACCGGTCCCGACGATAGTGGGAATACCGGCTTTAACAAGGCGTTCGACGCCTTCTTGGCGTTGTGCTTCACTTAATAGAGGCCAGTCGCCCATCGAGCCGCAATACACGACACCACTCATGCCGGTTTCGATTAATTCACGCCCTTTGGCGACCAGGGCGTCAAAATCAGGTTGCCGGTCGGCGTTGCAGGGAGTCATTAGCGCGGGTATGCATCCGGTAAAAATTTGGTCGTTCATTGTCGTGCTTTCCTTTTCGGATAGATGATTGATAGGTGTTGCATGCTACTGATTCAGCGCCTTGTTTGAGCTTGGCGTGTTGGCGCTGGGTGTTTAAAGCTGTGGTGACGACGTCCTGATTTTCTTGGTCAGGTTAAGGGCGTCTCATGAGGTAATTCCCCATGCGAAGGGATCCTGTTCATCAATAAGTAAGGTGGCGTCTGCACTGAGGTAAGCGTGCCCTTTGATATAGGGGCGAATTTGCTCGCCTTCCCACTCGTAATAAGCTTCGAACTGACTGCCGCAAATGCTTGCCTGCCGCCAGGTGGTATGGGGTGGCAGCTTGCTGTCTGCGGCCAGACAGGCGAGCTTTGCACTGGTACCGGTGCCGCAAGGTGAGCGGTCGTAGGCTTTACCTGGGCAGAGAACAAAATTGCGGCTATCCGCCTCTGGGTCATCCGCGAAGAGTTCGATATGGTCGATCAAGCCTTGATTTGCGCCGGTAATGCATGCTGCTTCAAGGCCTTGACGCACCGCCCAAGTGAAAGCGGTTAATGCTTCTACATTGTCGAGTCGTAGCGACTGCCCATGGTCACTGATAAGGAAAAACCAGTTGCCTCCCCATGCGATATCTCCATGGACGACTCCATAGCCCGGTACATCGACGGAGACTTCACGACGGTAACGGTAGGCTGGCACGTTGCGTACGGTTACAGCGCCATCTTCATGAAGCGTTGCACTCACAGGCCCCACTGTGGTGTCAATGTAATGCACGCCTGGGGTGATAACCCCCAAATGGTATAACGAGGCCACTAGGCCAATGGTGCCGTGACCGCACATGCCTAAATAACCGGTATTGTTGAAAAAGATAACGCCACAGGTGGCTCCAGGTGATACCGGTTCACAATACAGAGCACCTACCAATACATCATGCCCGCGAGGTTCAAGCATGCTGGCGCGCCGCCATTGATCGTGATGCTGCTTCAGGTCATCGCATTTTTCCGCGATGGTATTGCCTGCCAGGGTGGGAAAGCCTTCCATGATGAGCCTGGTAGGTTCACCTGCCGTATGGGAGTCGATGACACGGATTTTCTTCATGGAGCACCTTGGTTTGTCGTTGTGTGATGGCCAGATTTTCAGTGATAGGATTGTTCGTCGATTGTCTTTTTTATATTTTATACAATCTTAAAGCGCGTTTGTGAAGCCATGATGGCAATGATTTGATGGTTAGTGGGCTCAAGGGGAATGAAATTGGCCAAGCAGGGACACAAGCACATAGCCATTCTGTCGCCTGCGTTCTCGTCAGACTGCGTAGAAACCCTGGAAGAAATCAAGGAAGAGATTCACGACAGCTTCATGGAAGCCGGCGGAGAAACCTTCAGCTATATTCCCTGCCTGAACGACCGCGACGACCATATCGATGCGCTGCTCGCCGTGGTCAACAACGAGCTGTCGGGCTGGCTGCCGCGTCGTTAAATTCATATTCCTCGCAGTCGTTTTTCTATAACCAATCCTAGATTCCATCAGCCACCTACGGGTGGCTTTTTCGTGTCAGAGGGGCAAAGTAAATTAAAACAAAGTTTGAAACCATTATATGTACAATAGTTGTACTGTATAAGTTATAGTGCCAATGTTTATTCAGTGCCGCACGTCAATCTAAGCGAGCCTCCATGGCACATCAACATCACTTACCGCAAAAAAACTGCGTTCAATGTCAGCGCCCATTTACTTGGCGAAAGAAATGGGCGCGATGCTGGGATGAGGTCCGCTACTGCAGCAAACGCTGCCAGTGCGATGCCCGCATAGCAAAACGCGCTGAGGAGACCAGAGCATGAACAGCACGATCGATATCGTCTGGCTGCACGACGACCTCAGAGTGACGGATAATCCGCTGCTGCGCCTGGACGACCTGCCGGATCATTTGGTCTGCCTATACGTACTTGATGAGGCGTGGCTAGAACCTTTATTTGACGATTCCGATCTATTGCGCGTTGGTCCCGCGAGGCTGAGGTTTTTATGGCAATGCCTGATGGAGCTTCGCGGGGAGCTATTGCAGCGAGGAAGCGATCTCCTGGTGAGAATTGGCGACCCTGTCGAGGAAGTCGTGTCGCTGGCAGAGCGGCTGCAGGCGCGTAGCATAAGGGTGGCCGAACACGTTGGCGTTGAAGAAAAGCAGCATATCCAGGCGGTGAGAGAGCGGCTTTCATCCACCGTTGCCGTTGAGCGTCATGAATCCGGCCGCTTGATCGACGAGCATGCCTTGCCGTTCGATCTATCTCAGTTGCCCGAGAGCTTCTCGGCTTTTCGTCGTCAGGTCGAGAAGTACTGCGATATCCCACCGAGCCTAACCGCGCCGATTACCTTGCCCGCCTGGCCAGACGCACCCCGTGGCTTTCCTCCCCTAAGCCAAGTCTGTGAGATCAGCGCTCGTTGGCAACCCGATGAACGGCAAGGTTTTGACTATTTAGGGGGAGAGGCGGCGGGCCAGGAGCGTTTAAATCACTACATTTGGCATCAGCATGGCCCTGCAACGTACAAGAAAACCCGCAATGGGCTTCTGGGCGCTAACTTTTCAACCCGTTTTTCACCTTGGCTTGCGCATGGTTGCTTATCGCCGCGCCAAGTGCAGGATGAGGTCAAAGCCTGGGAATCACAGCACGGTAGCAATGAGTCCAGCTACTGGATTGGTTTTGAATTGCTTTGGCGGGAATTTTTTTTACGCGCGGCGCAGCTAGAAGGTGAGGCGCTGTTCGGCCAGACGCAACTGCCACCCGCTAATGAAGACTTCGATGCCTGGCGTAATGCCGAAACAGGCGTGCCGTTTATCGATGCGGCGATGCTAGAGCTAAGCAGCACGGGGTGGATTTCCAATCGTGCACGGCAAAACGTCGCCAGCTTTTTGGTCAAGGACCTGGGCGTTGATTGGCGGCTGGGCGCTGCCTGGTTCGAACACTGCCTGCTCGACTATGATGTGGCGAGTAATTGGGGCAACTGGCGCTATATCGCTGGTGTCGGACGTGATCCGCGCCAGGACCGCTATTTCAACGTGTTGAAGCAGGCGGGGCACTACGACCCCAAGGGGTTATATGTGGCTCATTGGCTTCCAAGACTGGAAGCTTTGCCCGTTGGGCTCGAGCGGCACCAACCTTGGCGGACGACTGCCTCACAGTTTAGGCCGCCCAGGGTTCAACCAGCCACTTGGGATCGCTGGCTTATTGCCCAGAGTGAACTCCAGGAAAGCGACGACTAGACGGTGCGCAGGTCTATGAAAGCGGCTGACCATCCTGCTGTCGACTGGACTAGTAACCTGCGCCGTTCTGGGCCATCATCGGGGGCAGCTAAGGACTGCCCTAAGGAAGGAATGATGTTGGATAAAAAGGTGACAATTCGCTCGACCCGCGCCGTGTTCGGGATGGTCTCGGTGTTGCTTTTGAGCTCACCGGTGCTGGCTAATCAAAAACTGATGACCGAGGTGGATGCTAAGGTCGCTCAAGAGGTACAGCACGCCAACTTTAATCAATGGCGAGACGACTTTCGACGTTATGCCGAGCAGCAGGGCATCAGTGAAACAACGTTGCGCGAAGCTTTTGACGAGATACGCTATCGCCCCCGTATTCTCGAGCTGGATCGTTATCAGCCCGAGTTTGTTCGCCCCATCTGGGAATACCTTGATACGGCCGTTTCCAGCACGCGTGTCAATAATGGCCAGGAACGCCTCGACGAACATCGTCGCACTGCAGAGCAAATGGAGCAGCGCTACGGTGTACCCGCTGAAATTATCGTCGCGATTTGGGGCATTGAGAGTAACTATGGCAGCAATTTTGGCGACTTCTCCACTCTTGAAGCGTTGGCGACGCTTGCCTACGATGGCCGCCGCCAACAGTTCGCCCGTGAGGAACTGCTAGCCGCCCTAAGAATTATCGAGCAGGGCGATATCGCCGCCGATCAAATGCGCGGCTCATGGGCGGGGGCTATGGGGCACACCCAGTTCATTCCGACCAGCTTTGAAGCTTATGCGGTCGATGGTGACGATGATGATCGACGCGACATTTGGGACAGCATTCCGGACGTTATGGCCTCTACAGCCAATTATCTGGCGCGTGCCGGTTGGCAGCCTGGCCAACCCTGGGGCGTGGAGGTCAACCTGCCGGATAATTTCGACTATGCCCAAACCGGCCGCCGTGACAGTCAAGCCTGGGAACAGCAGGGCGTGGAAGCTGTCAGTGGGGAACTTCCCCGCTTTGACAGCGCCGAGGTGATTGTGCCCGCTGGGGCCAAAGGTCCGGCCTTTTTGGTAGGGCCTAATTTCCGGGCTATTTTGCGCTATAACAACGCCACCAGCTATGCGCTGGCGGTGGCAACGCTTAGTGATGCCATTGCCGGGCGCGATGGTGTTCAGCAAGGTTGGCCCCGTGAAGAGGCACCTTTAACGCGTGACGATGTCGAAGCGTTGCAGCAATACCTCAATCGAGCCGGGTACGATGTTGGCGGCGCCGACGGCGTTATGGGTCCCAACACCCGCCAGGGGTTGCGTGCGTTCCAGCGTGATGAGGGGTTAACCCCCGACGGCTTCGCGACGCAATCATTGCTTGAACGGTTACGCCAGCGCGTTGATTAGTTCTTGAGTTAGTTCTTGAGTTAGTTCTTGAGTTAGTTGTTGAAATTGTTCATGAAATAGGCTTTTTAAAATTGAGCGCTGTGGCATCCAAATACACCGCTTCAGAACCAATCGTACAGGAATCGATTATGTCTAACGTGGTAACGACGTTGCTAAGCAGTTTTGCCCTTGTCGGGGCACTGGCAAGCAGCCAAGCGTCCGCCAGTGACGATAACGTGTTTGGCTGGGTAGAAAAGGCGACGCTCCAGCCTTGGGGGACCGAAGTCAAAGCCAAGCTCGATAGTGGTGCGTTAACCTCGTCGCTGGACGCCCGAGAAATCGAAATGTTCGAAAAGGACGGCGAAGACTGGGTTCGCTTTCGCCTCAAGCTTGAAGACGAAGAAAGTGGCGAGGTGTTTAGCGACGAGATAGAGCGTCCGCTTTACCGCGAATTAAGAGTCCGCGGGGCGGGCGGCAAGGATGAACGCCCCGTGGTGCTGTTGGAAGTCTGCATGGGCGATACAATATACGAAGAGCAGTTCAGCCTGCGCAACCGTGAAGATATGAACTATCCGCTGTTGTTAGGGCGGCGTACTATCAGCCATCTCGGCCTGCTTGATGTGCGCGAATCCTTCATGCAAGAGCCCAACTGCGATGATGATGCAGACGTCGTCGCCCATGACCCCGACGATGATGACGCCAGCGATAAAACGTGACGGCTAAAAAAGCCGAGATAGCAGGGCGGTAACGGCGGTCTCAACGCGCAAAATACGCGGGCCAAGGTGCATACCTTCGCAGCCCGCGTCTAGCAGTTGATCCACTTCCCAGTCGATAAAACCGCCCTCCGGGCCTATAAACAACACCGTTTCCTCGCTTATGCCTCTTGGGCAAGGGGACGCCATGCCTGGGTGAGCGACGAGACCACGCCCTTGCCCCAATAGCACGGGCAAGTGCTCGTTGAGAAAGGCTCGAAAGCCTTTGACCAACGTCACGTCCGGCAGCATGGTGTCGCGTGCTTGTTCAAGGCCCAGTACCAAATGTTGGTGTATCTTGTCAGGGCGCAGCTCGGGCGATTGCCAATAACTTTTCTCGACGCGCTTGGTGTGCAGGAGGGTAATGCGCTTTACGCCCAGTGCGGTCACGTGTTCAAGGGTGCGTGCCAGCATGCGCGGGCGCGGTAACGCCAACACCAAGTGAACAGGCAGGGGGGGCGGCGGCGGCTCGCTGAGGTTTGTCCAGTTCAGCCGTGCGTGATCTGGCTCAAGCGCTGTCAGCTCAGCTTTGCCGATCAGCCCGTTGGTGCAGCCAACGGTGAACGAATCGCCGAGTTGGGCGCGGTGTACTTCGCGCAGGTGTGCCAAACGGCGTTGATCGTGAAGCAGCGCCTGGCCATCTTGGGGCACATCGTGAGGTTCGAGTAAAATCAGGTTCATGAAGGTGGTTGGTCTGTGAGTCGTTGAGCAAAACGTCTAGCTACATCTACGTCTATTGAATATCGATACATGGCTTGCATGGACGCGTGGTGCAGGCACAATAACAGCAACGGGCAGCAAAGCCCTATCGCGTTTAAGGAGAGTCGCCGTGCGCGTCATTCGCAAATATGCCAATCGCAGGTTGTATGATACCCAACAAAGCCGTTATGTGACGCTGGAGGATCTGCGCCGTTTGATTCTTGAGGAAGAGCCGTTTCGGGTGGAGGATGCCAAAAGCGGTGAAGACCTCACGCGCACCATTTTACTGTCAATTATTATCGAACAAGAACAAGCTGATAGCGAAGCGGAAGTATTCTCCAATGATCTGCTCGCGCAACTGATCCGCGTCTATGATATGTCGTCACCGCTGCCGCTGGCGCGTTATCTAGAGCAAGGCACTCAGATTATGATGGAGCAGCAAAAGCGCATGCAAAGTCAGTGGCAGCAGGCCATTCGCCACACGCCTATGGAGTTTATGCGTGAGCTGGCCGAAGAGAACATGCGCTTTTGGCAGAAAACCATCAATCATCCGCCCACCGGTGAGGATGACAACGACAGCGATAAGAGCCACAACGACAAGTCGTCTTAAGCGCCTGCGCCGCGCCGGGTAAGCTGTGGCATAATGCCGCGACGAATCTGCTCATCCGTTTAAGAAGGAAATCCATGAAGGTTTTGATGATAGGTGGCGGTGGTCGTGAGCACGCGCTGGCATGGAAACTAGCTCAGTCGCCGCGCGTTTCGCAGGTGTTTGTGGCGCCAGGTAATGCGGGCACCGCCACTGAAAATAAGCTGACGAATATTGCCATTCCGGCGACCGATATTGCCGCGTTAGTAGCGTTTGCTCGTCAAGAAGACGTCGCACTTACGGTCGTGGGGCCGGAAGCGCCGCTGGTTGATGGCGTGGTAGATCGCTTCAAGGCAGCGGGTCTGACCATCTTCGGGCCAACCCAGGCGGCTGCTCAGTTAGAGGGTTCAAAGTCGTTCACCAAGGATTTTCTGGCGCGCCATGCGATCCCCAGCGCCGCCTATCAAACCTTTACGGCGGTTGAGCCGGCGCTTGCCTATCTGGCGGAGGTCGGTGCGCCGATTGTCATCAAGGCTGATGGTTTGGCCGCCGGTAAAGGCGTCATCGTGGCAATGAATGAGGCTGACGCCGAAGCCGCTATTCGTGACATGCTGGAAGCCAATGCCTTTGGAGACGCCGGCGCGCGCGTCGTGATTGAAGAGTTTCTTGAAGGTGAAGAAGCCAGTTTTATCGTCATGGTCGATGGCGAAAACGTGGTGCCCATGGCCACCAGCCAAGATCACAAACGTGCTTTCGACGGCGATAATGGGCCTAACACCGGCGGCATGGGGGCATACTCACCGGCGCCGGTGGTTACGCCCGATGTCGATGAGCGCATCATGCAGCAGGTGATTCTACCCACCGTTAAAGGCATGGCAGACGAAGGGCATGCCTATAATGGTTTCCTCTACGCCGGATTGATGATTGATGCCCAGGGCAACCCTAAGGTCATTGAGTACAACTGTCGCTTTGGCGACCCGGAAACTCAGCCCATTATGCTGCGTTTAACGTCTGACTTTGCCGCGCTGTGCCTTGCTGGTGCACAGGGCAAGCTTGCCGGACAGCGCTGTGAATGGGACTCCCGCTCGGCGGTGGGAGTGGTGCTGGCCGCTGGCGGTTACCCAGGCAGCTATCACAAGGGCGATGTGATTCACGGCATTGCCAATGCCGAGCGCCATGGTTGTAAGGTTTTTCATGCCGGTACTCAACAAAACGACCAGGGCGATATCCTAACGGCAGGTGGTCGCGTGCTATGTGTCACCGCACTAGGTGAGAGTGTCTCCCAGGCTCAGCAGGCGGCATATAAAGGCGTGGATGAAATTCACTGGGAAGGCGTTATCTGTCGCCGTGATATCGCTTACCGCGCGATTGCACGGGAAGGGTAGCGACGACGCTCGGTCATCCTACCGCCATTGCCGATCACAACAAGGATAATTGGATGGAACGGGTTCAGCTCGACTTTCCGGATGAGGCGATTATTCATCGACATGCGCTAAGCGTCCGCGTTACAGATATGAACTACGGCCGTCATCTCGGCCACGATGCACTGGTATCGCTGCTCCACGAGGCGCGTATTCAGGCATTTGCCGCCCTCGATCTTCCCGAGTGGGACATGGGTGGCTACCCGAGTGTGGTCGTCGACCTGGCGGTGCAGTACCAAAGCGAAGCACGCTGGCCCGATGCCTTGGTGGTTGACACCGCCGTGCCGACGCCAGAAGGTAAGGCGTTAACCACCTACCAGCGTCTAGCGCATGCTGAAAGTGGCAAGCCGGTGGCGACCGCGCGTGTTAATCAGCTGCTGATTGATAAGGCCTCGGGTCGACCCGTAGCGGTTCCTGAGGCGGTCGCGCAAGCATTAGCGCAAGCCAGAGGCACCTGACTGATGTCCCGTGAATATCCAATTATTGCTGTCACCGGCTCCTCTGGGGCGGGTACTACAACCGTTCGGCGTAGCTTTGAGCGTATGTTCCTGCGCGAAGATGTGCATGCCGCCATAGTCGATGGCGATGCCTTTCATCGCTACACCCGCGAAGAACTGCATCGCATGTTCCGCGAAGAACCTGAGCGTAAGCACGAACTGTCGCATTTTGCGGTTGAGGCCAATTTGCTGGACCGTCTTGAGGGCATGTTTATTGAATACGGTGAGCACGGCACGGGGACGTTCCGCCACTATATTCACGCCGAGGACAAGCAGAAAATCGAAGCGGGCTATCAGGTCGGTACCTTTACCGAGTGGCAGTCACTGCCATGTGGGACCGACTTGTTGTTTTACGAGGGCCTGCATGGCGGCCTGGTGACAGAAGAGTATGATATCGCCCGCCACGTTGACCTGCTCGTCGGTGTTGCCCCGACGATGAACCTGGAATGGATTCAGAAAATTGATCGCGACACCAAGATGCGTGGCTACTCGCAGGAAGCGGTCATCGACACCATTCTCGGTCGCATGGATGACTACGTGCGTTATATCCAGCCCCAGTTTTCACGCACGCACATCAATTTTCAGCGCGTGCCCACGGTGGATACCTCCAACCCCTTTGAAGTGCAGGATATCCCCACCGATGCGGAATCGTTTGTGGTTATTCGTTTCCGTGACCCCTCCACCGTGGACTTTCCCTGGCTGCTGGCGATGATCAAAGATTCCTTTATGACCCGGCCCCACACGCTTGTGGTGCCGGGTGCGCGGATGTCGCTAGCCATGGAGCTTATTCTGGCGCCTTTGGTGCGCCACTTGTTGTCACAGCGTCGTTTTCGTTAGGCTCGCAGGTAACTCGTTGCCTGTGTTGTCAGGTCATGCTCACTAAGGAGCCTTTTATGGACTGTCTGTTTTGTCGCATCATTAACCGTGAAATCCCTGCGGATATTGTCTATGAAGACGAGCATGTGCTGGCCTTTAACGATATTAATCCCCAGGCACCGACGCATCAGTTGATCATTCCCAAGAAGCATATTGCCACGCTCAACGACATCCAAACCGATGATCTAAGTACCGTGGGGCGATTGCAATATACCGCGGCACACCTCGCCAAAGAGCAAGGTTTTGCCGAAGATGGCTACCGGGTGGTGATGAACTGTAACGAAATGGGCGGTCAAACGGTCTACCATATCCACATGCACTTGCTCGGCGGGCGTCAGTTTACCTGGCCCGCTGGGTAACGGTAGCCGCCACTTTTACGCCCCACGGCCAAGGAGCGAGCCATGATGCGTCGACGTACCCGTTCTGACCAATGGATTTACCAGTTTGACCGTGCGCTACGTACGCTGGCACCACCATCGACGGGTGCTCAATCGCCTATGCCTGTACCGCCAAGCGATGAGGCGCTCACGGCCTTTGAGGCGCATCATGTCGCGGGCGTGATGCGTGTTAATCACAGTGGCGAAGTTTGCCTGCAAGGGCTTTACCAGGGGCAGCGACTGTTTGCCCAGCGGCCCGACGCCAGCGCCCAAATGGAACACTCAGCGTCCAATGATCTCCAACATCTCGCCTTCTGTGGTGAGCGGTTGCGGCAATTAGATAGTCGAACAAGCTTACTCGCGCCATGTTTCTATATCGCCTCGCTAAGTATCGGCGCAGCCACAGGCGCGCTAAGCGAGCGGCTTGGCCTGGGCGTGCTAGCCGCCAGCGAGACGCAAGCCGCCAAACGGCTCAGCGAGCAGCTTGAGCAGTTGCCAACGGCCGATCACACTTCCCAAACCATGCTGAACAAAATGAAGGTAGCTAAAAACCATCACGCTCAGTTAGCCCTGGAAGCCGGCGGCCTTCGCCTGCCTGCACCGGTTCAGTGGCTGATGCGTGGTGCCTTCAAAGCCGTCAGCAAAACGACCTACCACGGCTAAGCGTAGATTTTCACAAGCTGGAAGCCCACAAAAAAGCCCCGCTTGGCGGGGCTTTTGCTTGCGTATTAAATGTTTTAAGCATCAATACGCTTGTACTTCATACGCTTGGGCGTGTCGTTGCCAACGCGCTTTTTATGATCTTCTTCGTAGTCGGTGTAGTTACCGTCGAAGAAGACTACTTCGGAGTCGCCTTCAAAGGCCAGAATGTGCGTGGCGATGCGGTCAAGGAACCAGCGGTCGTGGGATATCACCATCGCGCAGCCTGGGAAGGCCAGTAAGGCTTCCTCCAACGCGCGTAACGTCTCGATGTCCAGGTCATTTGACGGTTCATCAAGTAGCAGCACGTTGGCGCCTTGCTTGAGCGTCTGTGCTAGCTGCAAGCGACCGCGCTCACCACCGGATAACTCATCAAGGCGCTTTTGTTGGTCATTGCCTTTGAAGTTAAAGCGGCCCACGTAGGCGCGTGAAGAAACTTCGTAACCGTTGATGTTGAGGATGTCCTGTCCATCGGACACGGCCTGCCAAACGGTTTGCTTGTCATCTAGAGCATCGCGCAGCTGCTCAACGTAAGCGATATCGACGGTCTCACCAAGCACGACTTCGCCGGCATCGGGCTGCTCTTGACCGGTAATCAGCTTGAACAGGGTCGACTTACCGGCGCCGTTGCCGCCAACAATGCCGACAATCGCGCCCGGCGGAATCGAGAATGAAAGATCTTGGTAAAGCAGTTTGTCGTCGAAGCGTTTCGCCACATTATGAAACTCGATGACTTTATCCCCAAGGCGCGGGCCGGGTGGGATATAGATCTCGTTGGTTTCGTTACGCTTCTGGAAATCACCGGACTGCATTTCCTCGAAGCGATTAAGACGCGCCTTGCTTTTCGCCTGGCGGCCTTTCGAATTGGAGCGCACCCACTCAAGCTCCTGCTTGATGGCTTTCTGACGCGAGGCTTCCTGTTTGGCTTCCTGCCCCAGGCGCTGATCTTTCTGCTCAAGCCACTGTGAATAGTTGCCTTCAAACGGAATGCCCTGACCACGATCCAGCTCGAGAATCCAGCCTGCGACATTGTCCAGGAAGTAGCGATCGTGGGTAATCGCGACCACCGTGCCGTTGTAGTCGTGCAAGAAGCGCTCAAGCCAAGCAACTGACTCGGCATCCAAGTGGTTGGTAGGCTCGTCGAGCAGCAGCATGTCGGGGCTTGAGAGCAGCAGTCGGCAGAGTGCTACGCGGCGTCGCTCGCCACCGGAAAGGTTGCCTACCTGAGCTTCCCAGGGGGGCAGGCGAAGTGCCTCGGCGGCAACGTCCAGCTTGCGCTCAAGGTTATGTGCATCGGCGGCTTCGATAATGTTTTCCAGGCGCGCCTGCTCGCTTGCCAGAGCGTCAAAATCGGCATCTGGCTCGGCGTAGGCCGCGTAAACGCCGTCGAGTTTTTCCTGGGCTTCCTTGATGGCGCCAAGGGCTTCTTCAACGGTTTCGCGGACGTTCTTGCTGTCGTCTAGTTCCGGTTCCTGGGGAAGGTAGCCGACATTGATTCCCGGCATGGGGCGGGCTTCACCTTCAAACTCCTTATCGACACCGGCCATGATGCGCAGCAGTGTGGATTTACCCGCACCGTTTAAACCCAGTACACCGATTTTGGCGCCTGGAAAAAACGATAGCGAAATATCTTTGAGAATTTGTTTTTTGGGCGGCACGATTTTGCCAACCCTGTTCATGGTGAAAACGTATTGCGCCATGGATATCCGTAAAGTTGATGAACAAAATGCCAGCGTCGTCGCTGAACGATACGCAGATGATAGAGCCCTGCGTGATGAAAGGCCAGTGATGGGGGAAAGGCCAATCCGAGGCCTTACTCTTCTTCGTCCCAGTCGTCCTCGATCGCACGCTTCAAGCGGCGTTCTTCAAGCCAAGCTTCCACCTGGCGTCGGGCGCGCAGGCTATCGGCTTTGCTAGTGGGGCGAGAACGACCGTAATGCTCGTCATTAACAGCGTCTAAGGTGTCGAAGTCATCCGATTCGGCGTCTTCGCGAGAGAAAGATTCACGACTCAAGGGGTCACGGCTCATGACATGCCCTCCAACCCAAGCCGGCGCACCGGCGTCACAATGGCTTCCCGGTAAACAAGCTGACAGGAAGCGCCTAGCGCTTTATCAGCGCCTTGCCGCTATATAACCCCGCTTAGGTTGAAGATCAAGTATTGCGGTTTATTTTTCCGCTTTTTCTTGTTGAGATTGCAGCGCGGCTAATGCCTGCTGTGCTTCAACCCGTTCAGTGACATCTTTCTGTACGCCGATGAAGTACATCAAGTTATCGGCTTCGTCGAAAACCGGCGTGATCGACAGCTCGTTCCAGAACATCGTGCCGTCTTTACGGTAGTTGCGCAGCACTTGCCGCGAGGGTTTACCTTCGCCCAGCGCCTCACGAATTGCTCCCAGCGGGGCTTGGTCGCGATCTTCATTCTGCAAAAAGCGGCAGTCCCGATATAAAATTTCATCGGCGCTGTAGCCCGTTAGACGCTCAAAGCCTTTGTTGACATAAATCAGGATATTTTCATCGCCTTCCTGTTCAGCAACGACAATGCCGTCTTCGGAAGCGTCAACCATGCGTTCGAGCAACGCCGGGCTAATCAAGGGAGATCGTTTCATCAAGGGGTCCTGTTGCAGCTCCAAACCTATCGCGGGACATTATCATGTTGATTGTCACGATGCAGTGCGCCCCGAACGATATAAATTATTATGATAGCAAATGATCGTTTCATAGTTGCCACCTGCCACCCATCATGGCGAGCGTTGCCGAGCATTGCAATCTTGAACGTTACTCTACTTCCGGTAATCGCTGGGCGCTAGCCATTGCCGCCAGAGCGGTGGCGGATAAAACAAGCAGCAAGGCGGCACTGCCTAACCATTGGGCAAGAAGGCCGATTACCCCGCCTACCGCCAACATCAGCCCGCCTGTCAGCGTGTTAGAAAGCGCGACATACAGAGCGCGGTCGTCCTGACTCGCCATATCGACGAGATAGGTTTTGCGCCCTAAACGTACGCCATGGTGAACAATCACCAGCAGCGCATAGACCAGCGCATAGGGCCATATGCGTTCGGAAAAGGCAGCCGGAAGCCACGTGATGCCAGCACCCAGCAAACAGCATAAGGTTGTGCCTATGGCTGCATCACGCATCACGCGACGGCTGGATTGATCTGCACGCTTGCCCCACACGGGGCTTGCCACCATCGCGGCCACCCCCGATACCACAACAAGCAGGCCCAGGCTGCTGAGTTCGGTGCCGCTTTGTTGTTGGCCCAACAGCGTTAAGTAGGGCAGTGCTAATGCACTGGAAAGCAGTAATGCCCTGGACAGGTTGAAGTGCAGAAACGTGCGGTCTTGCCTGAGTAATGACATTCCCAGCTTGATGCTGTCCCAGGCGTTTTCACCGCCTTCAACGGCGCCGGGCGTCTCCTTGATGCGCGCAGCACAGGCGCCATTGAGCGCCCAACCTAAAGCCGCAACCGCGAGTAAACCGGCGAGTGTGGTGCGGTCTGGCGAGTCGTCTAACAGTATCAATATAGCCCCCGCCGCGAGGGTGGCCGCCCCGGCAATGCTGCCGCTCCAGCCCATCAATGTACCGCGGCGGCGCTTAGCGATGGTTTTTCCCATCACGTCTTTGGTGGCGATGGAAGAAAGTCCACGGGCAAGCGACAGCATCACCAGTACCAGCAATACTAAGCTGCCTCCCAGGCCGCCACTGCTCCATAATGCAAGGCCCGCCAGCGCTAGCGCCGCTAAGGCCTGCAGACCTGCCCCGGCGACCCATACCCATTTCCGTTGTGGCTTAAGGCGGATAAAGCCAGCCACAAAAATCTGCGGTAGAAGCGAACCAGACTCACGAATCGGCACTAAAACACCCACCATCCACACCGGCGCGCCGATAATGCCCATCAGCCACGGCAATACCAACCGTGCGCTGGAGAGCTCATCCGCCAGCTTGTTGCCCAACGCGGCCGATAAGTGCAGCAAAAAGTTACGCGGTTGTTCATGGCAGGCGCTATCGGGGATGTCGTCACACATCCGGCTATCTTCGTCCCCGGTCAGCCACTCGTAAATTCGTGACTCTGAAAGATCATGACTGGCCATGCGCGCTCCTTGGCGATGCGATCCTGGGTAAACCGTTTGATTTGTTGAGTGTTTTTCTAATTACCATCATGCTTAATGACCGTGTTCTTATAGAGGAGGCTTTAAAATACGTGCCTTTTGGCAATATAGTCGTTAGGACAAAGCCCTTAAGGATAATGGCGAGTGTCGCCAAGGAGCTCAAGGATGTCGCGGATTCAAATTCGCTATTGCACGCAATGCCAGTGGCTGCTACGTAGTGCCTGGTATGCGCAGGAGTTGCTCTCCACCTTTGGCGAAACGCTGGATGAAGTGGCGCTTTGCCCCAGCCATGGCGGTACCTTTGAAGTTTGGTGCGACGACACGTTGCTTTGGGAACGCGAGCGCGATGGCGGCTTTCCTGATATCAAAACGCTCAAGCAGCGCGTGCGCGACCATGTCGAGCCTGCCCGCGACCTAGGGCATACCGACCGATGAATCAAGACCGCCAAGCGATCCTCTATGGCTTGGGTGCGGTGGCGTTGTGGTCCACCGTGGCCACTGCCTTCAAAGTTGCCTTGGTTTGGATGTCGCCCCTTGAGCTGATGTGGCTGGCAGCGTTGGTTTCATGGGCCCTGATGGGCGCTTTGGTGGTCTACCAGGGTAAAACCACAACGGCACTGAAGCACGGCTGGCGAACGGCTGCCTGGGCTGGGCTGATGAACCCAGTCGCCTATTACCTCGCGCTGTTTGCCGCCTACGACCGCTTGCCCGGCCAGGAAGCCATGGCGCTGAACTATACCTGGGCCCTGGCCATGGCGTTTCTTGCCGTACCGCTGTTAGGACACCGCTTAACGCGCGTCGATGTGGCCGCCGGGTTCGTCGCCTATGCGGGCGTTTGGGTGATCGCCACCCGCGGCGATGTATTTAACGTTCATTTTGCCGACCCCCTGGGCGTTATTTTCGCGTTAGCGTCTACGCTACTCTGGGCGTTTTACTGGTTGCTTAACGCCCGCGACAAGCGCCCACCATTGGTTGGGCAGTGGCAGAACTTCACGGTGGGGCTGCCGGTATTAACGATGCTGCTGTTATGGGGGCCAGGGTTTCAGTGGCATAGCCTCTCAGCACTAGGCGCCGGTATTTACGTGGGGCTTTTTGAAATGGGAATCGCATTTATTTTGTGGCAGCTCGCCGTTCACAAGGTGTCGCGCACCGCTAAGGTCTCCAATCTCATTTTTCTTTCCCCACCAGTGTCACTTTTGTTGCTTTTTATCGTCGTCGGCGAGTCGATTTACCCCTCAACTTTAATAGGCTTAGCGCTTATTTTGGCAGGCCTTGCCTGGCAACAAATGGGGAAATCCTAGGTCAGCATAATTATTATTTTGTACATTTTGTAATTTTGGATTACGATTACTTACATTAAGTATTCTGACGTAGCCTAGTAAGATGTAGACTATAAATAGGGAACACGTCATTAGGGTGCTTAAGCTCTTTTGATGAGAATCTTTCATACGCAAGGCTCAAGAGCCAAGCACCACCAAGGTAAGGAAGCCGGGAATGGATGCGCCGCCTGTACATATCGAGTGTTAGGTGAGTCCCGCGACAACAAATAACGTATCAATTGCTATCGGTGATTGCGGTGGTTTGTTGCAGTTACCGTCTCATAATCCATGAGGGGACCACAGATGAAAAAATTCAGCTGTACTAACGTGTTTTACCAGCGTTTCGGTTTAACACGCCTTATCCAGGCAGCCGCTATCGGCACCAGCATGACGCTGCTACCACTCAGTCAAGTGGTGGCGCAGTCGCTACCCTCCGATATGTCCATACCCGGCTCATCCAATCTGCAGGAAACGGTTCAGCAGGCGATCACCCAGAATCCCGAAGTCAATTCGGCGTTCCGCGCGTTCAATGCGTCGGGTTACGACAAAGCTGAAGCCCAGGGCGGTTATTTGCCCAGTGTGGACGCTACCGCGGGCGTAGGGCGAGAGTCTGTCGAAGGGGATGGGCGTGGCAGCTATGACACTGACTTCGTGCAGCTCGAATTAACCCAAATGGTTTACGATGGTTTTGCGACAGCCGGCCAAGTGGAGCAGCTAGACCGGGCGGAATTAGTGCGTTACTACGAACTGCTAGGCGCCAGTGAAACAGTCGCCCTTGAAGCGACCACTGCCTATGCGGATGTGCTTCGCTACCGTGAGCTGGTTCGCTTAGCCCAGGATAATTACCGCCAGCACATGCGCGTATATGACCAAATTGAAGAGCGCGCTCGCTCAGGCGCTGGGCGTGGTGTTGATCTGGAGCAAATTAGCGGCCGTGTTGCACTGGCTGAATCCAATTTGCTGACAGAAGCCTCAAATTTGCACGATGTTTCTGCACGCTATAACCGCATTGTTGGCGATTTGCCGGTTGAAAACCTGGCGGCGACGCCCGAGTTTTCTGATGAATTACCCAGTTCGGTGCAAGAGGCAGTCAATCTTGCCTTTGAAGGTAATCCTGACTTCCATGCCGCTATTGAAGATATTGCCGCGTCTCGCGCAGAGCAGGATATCGCGCAGGCAGGCTTCCATCCGCGGGTCGATATCGTTGGACGTACCGGCAGTAATAACGATGACTCGGCGGCGATAGGTCGTCGTGATCAAAGCAGCATTGAGCTTGTTGCCAGCATGAACTTATACCGTGGCGGCTCGGACTTGGCTTCATTTCGTGCAGCAAGCGAGCGCATCGAGGAAGCCGTCGATAATCGCGAGCTGGCCTGTCACAACGTTCGTCAAACCGCCCAAATCGCTTATGCGGATACTCAGCGACTGCGTGAGCAGATGCAGTACCTGAATCAGCATCGCCAGTCGATTGATCGTGTACGTGGCGCCTACCAGCAGCAGTTCGACATCGGCGAGCGAACCTTGCTCGACGTGCTGGACAGCGAGAATGAGTTCTTTGAAGCCAGCCGCGCCTACGTCAATGCCCAGTATGACGTCGCCATTGCCGATGCTGAGACGCTAGCCTCAATGGGGCAGTTGATGCAAACGCTGGACGTATCACGCGCCGACATGCCGAGTCTGTCAGACCTGGGTAGCGATGGTGTTGAACTGGATGCCGACTCTATCTGCCCGACTCAAGCACCTGCCAATTATACCCTTGAGGACTTGGTTGGCAGTTGATCTACTGGCAGTAACGACCTGAGTCATTCTTAGTCCAGTAAACCGATTGAGACTCAGACGTCCAGTGGCGGTTAATGCTGCTGGACGGTCAAGCATGCGATGATGTCGCAGTGTCGACTATCTTCTGGCTGTTATGAGGCGTATGTGACGCAAGAAAATGACAACTCCGTACCTGAGTCGCCGCAAGAAACGGGCTTGGATGAGCTTCTAGAGTGTTTGATCGCTGTGGCGGCCATTCACCACCACGATGCTACACGGGAAGCGTTGGTCGCCGGTCTTCCGCTTGAGGAGGGCAAACTCACCCCTGGCGTGCTGGGGCGTGCGGCAGCTCGCGCAGACCTAACCGCTCGGATAGTCAAGTCACGTCTTTCGCAGCTAAACCCCGCCCTGTTTCCGGCCATTTTACTGCTTGAGGCCGGAAGAGCCTGTGTGCTGCTTAGTGTGGATCTTAAAAATGCTCAGGCAGAAGTCATTTTTCCTGAACTGGGTGAAGCCAGCTCTATTGTGAGCCTCTCAGGCTTGCAAGAGGCTTACAGCGGTCAAGCGGCATATGTAAGGCCTAAATACCGCTTTGATGCGCGTGGCCCCGAAGTTAAGCAGCAGCGCTCTCGACACTGGTTTTGGGGCGTGATAAGCGAGAACCGCAAGCTTTATCGAGACGTTTTGATAGGGTCGCTGGTGATCAACCTGTTCGCCATCGCGATGCCACTGTTCGTCATGAACGTCTATGACCGCGTTGTGCCCAACGCGGCCACCGAGACCTTGTGGGTGCTTGCCGTTGGTATTTTCATTGTATTGTGTTTTGACTTGGCACTGCGCTTGATGCGCAACGCCTTTGTTGATTTGGCGGCCAGTCGGGCGGATGTAAAGCTTACCTCCAGCATCATGTCACGCGTATTGGGCATGCGCATGGAGGCTAAACCAGCATCGACCGGCTCGTTCACGTCGACCCTGCAGTCATTTGAATCCGTGCGGGCGTTTATTGGCTCGGCCACTGTCGTGGCGCTGGTGGATCTGCCTTTTGTGATTCTCTTTGCCGCGATTATTGCCTTGATCGGGGTGCCTTTGGTAATTCCGATCGTCGTCGGTGCGGTATTTGTCTTTCTCTATGCGTTGGCCGCCCAGAGTAAATTGCACGAACTCTCCGAAACCACATGGCGTATTGGTGCACAGCGCAATTCCACGCTGGTCGAGGCCGTCGCGAACTTGGAAACCGTCAAAACATTGCGTAGTGAAAGCCGGTTGCAAGGCAACTGGGAGCGCGCGTCGGCTTTTCTATCGCGCACGGCAGCGCAGCTTCGTCTGGTTAGCTCGTCGGTCACCAGCGTAGCGCTATGGACGCAGCATACGGTGGCGGTGGCGATTATCGTCATTGGGGTGTATTTGATCATTGAAGGTGACTTAACCCAAGGGGGATTGATTGCTGCTTACTTGCTGTCTTCTCGGGCTATGGCACCCATTAGCCAAGCCGCGGGGTTGATGGCTCAGTACCATCAATCCTCCACCGCACTGCAGTCGCTCAATGGCGTGATGGAAAAGCCCACCGAACGTATCGAGGGAAAAGCCTACATTAGTCGCCCTGTCGTAAGGGGCGCGGTTCAATTCGACGGCGTGAGCCTCAGCTACCCCGAGGCGGAAAGCAACGCCCTGAACAATGTTAGCTTTCGCTTAAAAGCGGGCGAAAAAGTCGCGTTGATTGGCCGTATCGGCTCAGGTAAATCAACCCTCAGCAAACTGTTGCTGGCGCTTTATCAGCCCACGGCCGGTGCCGTATTGCTGGATGACGTTGATATACGCCAGTACGACCCCACGCAACTGCGACGACACATTGGCTACGTACCACAAGATATAGCGTTATTTTTTGGCAGTCTGCGCGACAATATCCTGGCAGGGGCAGGCAGTGAAGGCGTTGATGATGACGCGCTTCTGGAAGCCGTCAGGTTGAGTGGCCTTGAGTCGTTGGTAAAATCACATCCTCACGGGCTCGACCTACCGGTTGGTGAGGGTGGCAACATGCTCTCTGGGGGGCAACGCCAATCAGTAGCGATAGCGCGGGCGCTGGTGAGCAACCCTAGCGTGCTGCTGTTGGATGAGCCCACCAGTGCGATGGACCACGCCAGTGAGGAAGTATTAAAGAAAAACCTCACGCATTTTAGTCAACAAAAGACCATGGTGATCGTCACTCACCGTACGTCGCTACTCTCGCTCGTTGATCGCATCATCGTCATGGACGCGGGTAAAATCGTCGCGGACGGTCCGCGCGAGCAAGTCGTCGAAGCCTTGCGTAAGGGCCAAGTCGGGAGGGCGAATTAATGGCGAAAAAGCGTAAATCTGCCGAACAGCAGGGCTTTGAAGCGCTGGGCCGGTTTAGTGAAAAAGGTGGAAAGCCTTTTCGCCCGTTTATGGATCGACTGTTTTCAAAGCGCGTCACGTCGGCCCACTTAAACCGAGACTGGGCAAGCGATGCCGATTGGGCGCGCATGCAGCAAGACCCGCTCCGCGCACGCGGGTTCCTTTATGGCATTGTCCTTGCCTTGATCGCGCTGCTTATCTGGGCTTTCTTTGCTGAAATTGACGAAGTCACCCGCGGTCAGGGGCGTGTGATTCCCGCGCAACAGCTGCAGCGCGTTCAGTCATTTGATGGCGGTGTCGTAGAGGAAATCCTCGTCGAAGAAGGGCAAATGGTCGAGGCAGGCGAAATTATTATGCGCGTCGACCCCACGCGCTTCGTCTCCGATTTCCGTGAAAACCGGGTTCAAGCTCAATCGCTAAGAGCCCGTGCCGAGCGTCTTCGTGCCCTGGTGACGGATACCGCCTTTTCTCCCGACGACGATTTGCTGGCTGAGGCGCCGTTAGCGGTTTCTCAAGAGCGTGAAGTCTACGCAAGCCGACTCAATGAATTGCGCGAGCAGGAAACCGTCATCCGTGACCGGATTCGTCAGCGTGATGCCGAGCTGCTTGAAGCACAGCTGAAGCGCGATACGGCGAACCGCGAGTTGCAAATGGCCAATGAGGAACTCCAGCTCACCCGTCCTCTGTTATCGTCGGGGGCGGTATCCGAAGTGGAAGTGCTGCGTTTGGAACGCGAAGTGTCCCGTAATCGAGGCGAGCGCGATCAGGCCAATGCAGCCATCGAGCGGCTGGAAGCGGCTGTCGAAGAAAGCGAATCACAGTTGCGCGAGTTGGGTGCTGAACGCCGTGGCCAATGGCGCAACGACCTGGCCGACACGCTCAGTGAAATTTCGGCGCTCAATGAGGGCAGTTCAGGGCTGGAGAATCGCGTTCAGTTAGCCGACATTCGCGCGCCAGTGAAAGGGATTGTTCAGACACTGCACATCACGACCATTGGTGGCGTTGCCCAGGCCGGGCAGGAAGTGGTCGACATTATTCCCACCGATGACCGGCTATTGGTTGAGGCGCGCATTGCCCCCCAAGATATTGCCTTCCTGAGCCCTGGGCAGGACGCCACCGTCAAACTAACGGCTTACGACTATTCCCAGTATGGCGGTTTGAAAGCCGAGCTCGAAAACATCAGTGCCGACACAATTACCGATGATGATGACAACACCTTTTACCGCGTGCGGGTGCGTACCGAGCAGGGTGAGATCAATAACGAAGAAATGGACATCATTCCCGGCATGACGGCCCAGGTCGATATCATGACCGGCAAGCGCACAGTGATGGAATTCCTCCTGAAGCCCGTCCTGCGAGCATGGAATAATTCATTAGGGGAACGCTGATGAAACACCTTTTTGTCGCTCAAGATAAAACGCTGATGCCTCGCTGGCAGGCCGCTTTTGCTGAGGCCAAATGCGTTTCCCCTGAACAGGCCGAACGTCTGGGCGATGCTGACACGCTGGTGTGGGTGTTGAAAGAGGAGCAAGAAACCGACGGGCCTTCCCTGGTGCGACGTATTGCCAAGCAATCCACCGTTGTGGTGCTCTCGATGATGCCCGACAACACCGCCGCCATCGATGCGCTACAGCAAGGTGCCCGAGGGTATGCCCACGCTCTTAGCCCGACCGAAATCCTGAAGCAGATCGCCATGGTGGTCATGAACCAGGGAATCTGGGTGCCGCCTGATGTGATGGCGCAAGTCATGGGTAGTACCTGGCGGCTTCTCAATGGTGACCAGCAGCTTCAATCATCGGTACTTGAAGCGCTGACCCAACGCGAGCGTGAAGTGGCTTTGGCGGTGGCGAAAGGGGCCAGCAATAAAGTCGTGGCCCGGGAACTCGATATTACTGAAAGAACGGTAAAAGCCCACTTGACCGCCATTTTCAGCAAGCTGGACATTCATGATCGACTTCAGTTGATCATTAAGCTAACGGGTAAAGGTACATCGGCTGGGGTTAGTGACATCCCCAGTTTCTCCACTTCCAAGTAGCCAGTACCAGGCGGCGATATCGTCATCTTTGATAGCGATATAGCCATCCCGCTGCTCATCCATTCGTTCATTATTTGCCCCTGGCGTGTGCTTAACGCCACCGCAGCATGTATGACGTGCTTACCAAAATAGTCCTCCTCCCTGTACCACGGTCCAATACTAAGCCTCTCCAACCTCGCCTAATCTAGTTATCAATACAAAACCCTATTTTTGTCGTTAGAGGATGACTCCTATGAGCATTGCAACCGTTGTCGCGATTTCTGGTCAGGCATGGGCACGAGACCCTGATGGCAATCTGCGTGAGCTTGCTATCGGTGACGCCCTTGAAGAGGGCGAAACGCTTGTCACCTCTAGCAACGGCAGTGTTCAGCTTGATTTTGACGACGGCTTGCCAGCAACCACGATTGGCGCTGACGAAGAAGTGGCAATGTCCAATGACGTGGATGCCGAAAATGCCCCTGACCAAGACGAAACGGTCGCCCAGGACAGCGAAGTAGAAGCGCTGCTCTCCGCACTCGAAGATGAAGATGGGGACCTGCTCGAACTGCTTGAAGCGACCGCTGCAGGCGGTGGTGCTGCCGGTGGTGGTGGCGGAGGCTCCGACTTCGTCCAGCTCGCACGTATCGAAGAATCTGTTCAGGGTTTGCAGTATGACTATGCAGGCAGTGTCGATGGAGGGCCTGATACGGTTGAGTTTGCAGCTGCGCCTGATGAGGACGATGTGGCAGTCGAAGACGATGACGGACTACAGGGCATTATCACTCTAAGTGCCCCGGAGCAAGTCACCGAAGGCGAGGAGATCACGGTCACCGCGCGCGTGGATAACGCCCCGGAAACCGACCTGGTAATCACGCTCAGCAACGAACAGCAGATCACCATCGCCGCCGGTGCCACCGAAGGTAGCGTCACGTTCGACAGCCGTAACGACGACGACTTCCAGCAGGGCGACCAGAGCCAGACCCTGAGCATCACCGGCACGGAAGGTGGCAACTACGAAGCACTGGATACCAGTGCCGAAGCCACGGTGACCACGGTTGACGACAACGACGTCACCACCATCAGCCTGGAGGCCCCGGAGCAAGTCACCGAAGGCGAGGAGATCACGGTCACCGCGCGCGTGGATAACGCCCCGGAAACCGACCTGGTAATCACGCTCAGCAACGAACAGCAGATCACCATCGCCGCCGGTGCCACCGAAGGTAGCGTCACGTTCGACAGCCGTAACGACGACGACTTCCAGCAGGGCGACCAGAGCCAGACCCTGAGCATCACCGGCACGGAAGGTGGCAACTACGAAGCACTGGATACCAGTGCCGAAGCCACGGTGACCACGGTTGACGACAACGACGTCACCACCATCAGCCTGGAGGCCCCGGAGCAAGTCACCGAAGGCGAGGAGATCACGGTCACCGCGCGCGTGGATAACGCCCCGGAAACCGACCTGGTAATCACGCTCAGCAACGAACAGCAGATCACCATCGCCGCCGGTGCCACCGAAGGTAGCGTCACGTTCGACAGCCGTAACGACGACGACTTCCAGCAGGGCGACCAGAGCCAGACCCTGAGCATCACCGGCACGGAAGGTGGCAACTACGAAGCACTGGATACCAGTGCCGAAGCCACGGTGACCACGGTTGACGACAACGACGTCACCACCATCAGCCTGGAGGCCCCGGAGCAAGTCACCGAAGGCGAGGAGATCACGGTCACCGCGCGCGTGGATAACGCCCCGGAAACCGACCTGGTAATCACGCTCAGCAACGAACAGCAGATCACCATCGCCGCCGGTGCCACCGAAGGTAGCGTCACGTTCGACAGCCGTAACGACGACGACTTCCAGCAGGGCGACCAGAGCCAGACCCTGAGCATCACCGGCACGGAAGGTGGCAACTACGAAGCACTGGATACCAGTGCCGAAGCCACGGTGACCACGGTTGACGACAACGACGTCACCACCATCAGCCTGGAGGCCCCGGAGCAAGTCACCGAAGGCGAGGAGATCACGGTCACCGCGCGCGTGGATAACGCCCCGGAAACCGACCTGGTAATCACGCTCAGCAACGAACAGCAGATCACCATCGCCGCCGGTGCCACCGAAGGTAGCGTCACGTTCGACAGCCGTAACGACGACGACTTCCAGCAGGGCGACCAGAGCCAGACCCTGAGCATCACCGGCACGGAAGGTGGCAACTACGAAGCACTGGATACCAGTGCCGAAGCCACGGTGACCACGGTTGACGACAACGACGTCACCACCATCAGCCTGGAGGCCCCGGAGCAAGTCACCGAAGGCGAGGAGATCACGGTCACCGCGCGCGTGGATAACGCCCCGGAAACCGACCTGGTAATCACGCTCAGCAACGAACAGCAGATCACCATCGCCGCCGGTGCCACCGAAGGTAGCGTCACGTTCGACAGCCGTAACGACGACGACTTCCAGCAGGGCGACCAGAGCCAGACCCTGAGCATCACCGGCACGGAAGGTGGCAACTACGAAGCACTGGATACCAGTGCCGAAGCCACGGTGACCACGGTTGACGACAACGACGTCACCACCATCAGCCTGGAGGCCCCGGAGCAAGTCACCGAAGGCGAGGAGATCACGGTCACCGCGCGCGTGGATAACGCCCCGGAAACCGACCTGGTAATCACGCTCAGCAACGAACAGCAGATCACCATCGCCGCCGGTGCCACCGAAGGTAGCGTCACGTTCGACAGCCGTAACGACGACGACTTCCAGCAGGGCGACCAGAGCCAGACCCTGAGCATCACCGGCACGGAAGGTGGCAACTACGAAGCACTGGATACCAGTGCCGAAGCCACGGTGACCACGGTTGACGACAACGACGTCACCACCATCAGCCTGGAGGCCCCGGAGCAAGTCACCGAAGGCGAGGAGATCACGGTCACCGCGCGCGTGGATAACGCCCCGGAAACCGACCTGGTAATCACGCTCAGCAACGAACAGCAGATCACCATCGCCGCCGGTGCCACCGAAGGTAGCGTCACGTTCGACAGCCGTAACGACGACGACTTCCAGCAGGGCGACCAGAGCCAGACCCTGAGCATCACCGGCACGGAAGGTGGCAACTACGAAGCACTGGATACCAGTGCCGAAGCCACGGTGACCACGGTTGACGACAACGACGTCACCACCATCAGCCTGGAGGCCCCGGAGCAAGTCACCGAAGGCGAGGAGATCACGGTCACCGCGCGCGTGGATAACGCCCCGGAAACCGACCTGGTAATCACGCTCAGCAACGAACAGCAGATCACCATCGCCGCCGGTGCCACCGAAGGTAGCGTCACGTTCGACAGCCGTAACGACGACGACTTCCAGCAGGGCGACCAGAGCCAGACCCTGAGCATCACCGGCACGGAAGGTGGCAACTACGAAGCACTGGATACCAGTGCCGAAGCCACGGTGACCACGGTTGACGACAACGACGTCACCACCATCAGCCTGGAGGCCCCGGAGCAAGTCACCGAAGGCGAGGAGATCACGGTCACCGCGCGCGTGGATAACGCCCCGGAAACCGACCTGGTAATCACGCTCAGCAACGAACAGCAGATCACCATCGCCGCCGGTGCCACCGAAGGTAGCGTCACGTTCGACAGCCGTAACGACGACGACTTCCAGCAGGGCGACCAGAGCCAGACCCTGAGCATCACCGGCACGGAAGGTGGCAACTACGAAGCACTGGATACCAGTGCCGAAGCCACGGTGACCACGGTTGACGACAACGACGTCACCACCATCAGCCTGGAGGCCCCGGAGCAAGTCACCGAAGGCGAGGAGATCACGGTCACCGCGCGCGTGGATAACGCCCCGGAAACCGACCTGGTAATCACGCTCAGCAACGAACAGCAGATCACCATCGCCGCCGGTGCCACCGAAGGTAGCGTCACGTTCGACAGCCGTAACGACGACGACTTCCAGCAGGGCGACCAGAGCCAGACCCTGAGCATCACCGGCACGGAAGGTGGCAACTACGAAGCACTGGATACCAGTGCCGAAGCCACGGTGACCACGGTTGACGACAACGACGTCACCACCATCAGCCTGGAGGCCCCGGAGCAAGTCACCGAAGGCGAGGAGATCACGGTCACCGCGCGCGTGGATAACGCCCCGGAAACCGACCTGGTAATCACGCTCAGCAACGAACAGCAGATCACCATCGCCGCCGGTGCCACCGAAGGTAGCGTCACGTTCGACAGCCGTAACGACGACGACTTCCAGCAGGGCGACCAGAGCCAGACCCTGAGCATCACCGGCACGGAAGGTGGCAACTACGAAGCACTGGATACCAGTGCCGAAGCCACGGTGACCACGGTTGACGACAACGACGTCACCACCATCAGCCTGGAGGCCCCGGAGCAAGTCACCGAAGGCGAGGAGATCACGGTCACCGCGCGCGTGGATAACGCCCCGGAAACCGACCTGGTAATCACGCTCAGCAACGAACAGCAGATCACCATCGCCGCCGGTGCCACCGAAGGTAGCGTCACGTTCGACAGCCGTAACGACGACGACTTCCAGCAGGGCGACCAGAGCCAGACCCTGAGCATCACCGGCACGGAAGGTGGCAACTACGAAGCACTGGATACCAGTGCCGAAGCCACGGTGACCACGGTTGACGACAACGACGTCACCACCATCAGCCTGGAGGCCCCGGAGCAAGTCACCGAAGGCGAGGAGATCACGGTCACCGCGCGCGTGGATAACGCCCCGGAAACCGACCTGGTAATCACGCTCAGCAACGAACAGCAGATCACCATCGCCGCCGGTGCCACCGAAGGTAGCGTCACGTTCGACAGCCGTAACGACGACGACTTCCAGCAGGGCGACCAGAGCCAGACCCTGAGCATCACCGGCACGGAAGGTGGCAACTACGAAGCACTGGATACCAGTGCCGAAGCCACGGTGACCACGGTTGACGACAACGACGTCACCACCATCAGCCTGGAGGCCCCGGAGCAAGTCACCGAAGGCGAGGAGATCACGGTCACCGCGCGCGTGGATAACGCCCCGGAAACCGACCTGGTAATCACGCTCAGCAACGAACAGCAGATCACCATCGCCGCCGGTGCCACCGAAGGTAGCGTCACGTTCGACAGCCGTAACGACGACGACTTCCAGCAGGGCGACCAGAGCCAGACCCTGAGCATCACCGGCACGGAAGGTGGCAACTACGAAGCACTGGATACCAGTGCCGAAGCCACGGTGACCACGGTTGACGACAACGACGTCACCACCATCAGCCTGGAGGCCCCGGAGCAAGTCACCGAAGGCGAGGAGATCACGGTCACCGCGCGCGTGGATAACGCCCCGGAAACCGACCTGGTAATCACGCTCAGCAACGAACAGCAGATCACCATCGCCGCCGGTGCCACCGAAGGTAGCGTCACGTTCGACAGCCGTAACGACGACGACTTCCAGCAGGGCGACCAGAGCCAGACCCTGAGCATCACCGGCACGGAAGGTGGCAACTACGAAGCACTGGATACCAGTGCCGAAGCCACGGTGACCACGGTTGACGACAACGACGTCACCACCATCAGCCTGGAGGCCCCGGAGCAAGTCACCGAAGGCGAGGAGATCACGGTCACCGCGCGCGTGGATAACGCCCCGGAAACCGACCTGGTAATCACGCTCAGCAACGAACAGCAGATCACCATCGCCGCCGGTGCCACCGAAGGTAGCGTCACGTTCGACAGCCGTAACGACGACGACTTCCAGCAGGGCGACCAGAGCCAGACCCTGAGCATCACCGGCACGGAAGGTGGCAACTACGAAGCACTGGATACCAGTGCCGAAGCCACGGTGACCACGGTTGACGACAACGACGTCACCACCATCAGCCTGGAGGCCCCGGAGCAAGTCACCGAAGGCGAGGAGATCACGGTCACCGCGCGCGTGGATAACGCCCCGGAAACCGACCTGGTAATCACGCTCAGCAACGAACAGCAGATCACCATCGCCGCCGGTGCCACCGAAGGTAGCGTCACGTTCGACAGCCGTAACGACGACGACTTCCAGCAGGGCGACCAGAGCCAGACCCTGAGCATCACCGGCACGGAAGGTGGCAACTACGAAGCACTGGATACCAGTGCCGAAGCCACGGTGACCACGGTTGACGACAACGACGTCACCACCATCAGCCTGGAGGCCCCGGAGCAAGTCACCGAAGGCGAGGAGATCACGGTCACCGCGCGCGTGGATAACGCCCCGGAAACCGACCTGGTAATCACGCTCAGCAACGAACAGCAGATCACCATCGCCGCCGGTGCCACCGAAGGTAGCGTCACGTTCGACAGCCGTAACGACGACGACTTCCAGCAGGGCGACCAGAGCCAGACCCTGAGCATCACCGGCACGGAAGGTGGCAACTACGAAGCACTGGATACCAGTGCCGAAGCCACGGTGACCACGGTTGACGACAACGACGTCACCACCATCAGCCTGGAGGCCCCGGAGCAAGTCACCGAAGGCGAGGAGATCACGGTCACCGCGCGCGTGGATAACGCCCCGGAAACCGACCTGGTAATCACGCTCAGCAACGAACAGCAGATCACCATCGCCGCCGGTGCCACCGAAGGTAGCGTCACGTTCGACAGCCGTAACGACGACGACTTCCAGCAGGGCGACCAGAGCCAGACCCTGAGCATCACCGGCACGGAAGGTGGCAACTACGAAGCACTGGATACCAGTGCCGAAGCCACGGTGACCACGGTTGACGACAACGACGTCACCACCATCAGCCTGGAGGCCCCGGAGCAAGTCACCGAAGGCGAGGAGATCACGGTCACCGCGCGCGTGGATAACGCCCCGGAAACCGACCTGGTAATCACGCTCAGCAACGAACAGCAGATCACCATCGCCGCCGGTGCCACCGAAGGTAGCGTCACGTTCGACAGCCGTAACGACGACGACTTCCAGCAGGGCGACCAGAGCCAGACCCTGAGCATCACCGGCACGGAAGGTGGCAACTACGAAGCACTGGATACCAGTGCCGAAGCCACGGTGACCACGGTTGACGACAACGACGTCACCACCATCAGCCTGGAGGCCCCGGAGCAAGTCACCGAAGGCGAGGAGATCACGGTCACCGCGCGCGTGGATAACGCCCCGGAAACCGACCTGGTAATCACGCTCAGCAACGAACAGCAGATCACCATCGCCGCCGGTGCCACCGAAGGTAGCGTCACGTTCGACAGCCGTAACGACGACGACTTCCAGCAGGGCGACCAGAGCCAGACCCTGAGCATCACCGGCACGGAAGGTGGCAACTACGAAGCACTGGATACCAGTGCCGAAGCCACGGTGACCACGGTTGACGACAACGACGTCACCACCATCAGCCTGGAGGCCCCGGAGCAAGTCACCGAAGGCGAGGAGATCACGGTCACCGCGCGCGTGGATAACGCCCCGGAAACCGACCTGGTAATCACGCTCAGCAACGAACAGCAGATCACCATCGCCGCCGGTGCCACCGAAGGTAGCGTCACGTTCGACAGCCGTAACGACGACGACTTCCAGCAGGGCGACCAGAGCCAGACCCTGAGCATCACCGGCACGGAAGGTGGCAACTACGAAGCACTGGATACCAGTGCCGAAGCCACGGTGACCACGGTTGACGACAACGACGTCACCACCATCAGCCTGGAGGCCCCGGAGCAAGTCACCGAAGGCGAGGAGATCACGGTCACCGCGCGCGTGGATAACGCCCCGGAAACCGACCTGGTAATCACGCTCAGCAACGAACAGCAGATCACCATCGCCGCCGGTGCCACCGAAGGTAGCGTCACGTTCGACAGCCGTAACGACGACGACTTCCAGCAGGGCGACCAGAGCCAGACCCTGAGCATCACCGGCACGGAAGGTGGCAACTACGAAGCACTGGATACCAGTGCCGAAGCCACGGTGACCACGGTTGACGACAACGACGTCACCACCATCAGCCTGGAGGCCCCGGAGCAAGTCACCGAAGGCGAGGAGATCACGGTCACCGCGCGCGTGGATAACGCCCCGGAAACCGACCTGGTAATCACGCTCAGCAACGAACAGCAGATCACCATCGCCGCCGGTGCCACCGAAGGTAGCGTCACGTTCGACAGCCGTAACGACGACGACTTCCAGCAGGGCGACCAGAGCCAGACCCTGAGCATCACCGGCACGGAAGGTGGCAACTACGAAGCACTGGATACCAGTGCCGAAGCCACGGTGACCACGGTTGACGACAACGACGTCACCACGCTAAGTCTCAGCGACGTCACTGTAAAAGAAGGGACAGGCACTGCTACGATTAACGCCACGCTCAGCAACGCGGCGGGCCAAGAGTTCACCGTTACATTGAGCAATGGTGCCACTATCACGTTTGCTGAAGGCGCCACTGTGGGTACCTCGACACCTTTCGATATCCAGGGTGACGATGTCTACATTGATCCGGAAAGCTACGAAGTCAGTGTCACCGATCAAGGCGATAACAACTTCGAAGACCTGGATGCCAATGATACTGCTACTGTCAAGGTCAACGACACCATCGACACCACCGACGTCAGCATCAACGCGATTGTGACGAAAACATCCGTCATTAACGTTGGCAATGTCGATAATACCGATAGCTTCACCGTAAAAGCCTATGGGGCTAACGGTGAAGAAGGCACCATTTCCCGAGTTACTGGCACTGACCATGATGGCTTTGGCGTGGCAGGAGCAACGTCTGGCGGGGGGGCTTCCAGCGAGCTTGGCTATGGCAATAATGGAACGAGCGAAAAAGTCGTTGTTGATTTCAATAATGAGGTGAAAAACTTCGATGTCCAGTTCGCCTGGCGGAACAACAATGAACGAGCAAAAGTAGAGTTCTTTGATAAGGATGGAAACTCTGTTGGCTCTGCGATTGTTGCAGGTGGCGGAACATCAACCGAAGCCTTAGTCACCTATTATGATGCCAACGGCAACGAAACCAGAACAGAACGAGCGCCTGGCGGTTCTGATCAGGTCGATAATGCTTACACCTTTGAGCCGGGAAGTGGTGAAACATTTACGAGTGCCGAGTTTACCGCGGTTGGCCATGACGATGACTATTTGATCCACTCCATTGCTTACAAAGAAGTAATGAATGGTGATGCGACCAGTATAGGCGGTGCCTCTGATGTCACCTTTGAAATTGAGACGTCCAACCCGCCCGATGAAAGTCAGTTTGACTTCATTGATACTTTCCCAACGGCCACGGTAATTATCGGCGGTCAGGAATATACGGTTAATCTAGATCGCAATGGCAAGGGTAGCGTTGCTGTTGAAACAGACGGCGAGAGTGACCTTGAAGCTGAAGTTATCGCGGTGAACGGCAACTTTGAAGATGTAAACGTTCCCACTAGCCTGACGCTGTATAAGGGTGACCTTGAGACTGGCAATAACGGTGATAACAGTATTCAGGCTGGTCAAGGTGATGATGTTGTATTGGCCGATACCGGCGGTGCCGAGACCAACATCCAGCCGGGGCAAAGCTACAATGTTGCCCTGGTTGTGGACACCTCGGGTTCAATGGCCTACGACCTGGACGGCAACCAATATAACGTGGCGTATAACGACTCCCGCATGAAGCTGACGATTGACGCCTTGAAGAATGTGGCGAACCAGTTAGCTGAACATGATGGTTTCGTAAACGTTTCGCTGGTCGGTTTTGCTGAAAACGCGTCAGAATGGACATTCAGTAATCTGACATCTGAAAACGTCGGAGAGCTGGTCGACATAATCGAAGGTTTATCCGCAAATGGTGGAACCAACTACGAAGCGGCATTCGATAAAGCGTCTGATTGGTTCGGCGGACAGCCTACGGTAGATGCTAATGGAAATTCATATGAGAACTTGACTTACTTTCTGACGGATGGAGACCCGACGTTTAGTAATAGTGGGGATAACGGCGGTGGAGCTACCACCAACGATAAAGATATGCGGGATGCGATCGATGCTTTCGGTTCGTTAAGCGAGCAAAGCAGCGTACATGCAATTGGAATAGGCGATGGTGTTACCGAGGGAAGATTGAAGTATTTCGACAATACCGGTGAGCAGAACTTAGTTGAAGCTCCTTATGGCATTTCGTCGGAGATCCTGGCCGATTTTAGTAACAATGGTGGCTGGAACAATGCAAACAATTGGAACACACCCTCATCGGGTGGGACATTAAGCCGAGAAGGTAGCAGGTGGACTAACTACTACATGGCTATTTCCGATACGTCGGTCAACCAATCTGCTTATGAAGTTGCAACGCCACAGTTTAATATCGCAACTGGTGAATATGCTGGAATTTCGTTCGACTATAACACCTCCCTTTCACGTGACGACAGTGCTGGCTGGAAACTGCAAAAGTTGGAGGGCAATAGCTGGATAGATGTTGACGGTCAAGGCGGCACATTGAATGGAAATGACTCCGCCAAGACTGACGCCTTGGAGCAAGGTACCTACCGTCTTGAATTTAGTGTGGATGACCGTTCGGGAGGTTGGTTTGCCAGTGATGCTCAGCTATCAATTGATAACATCACTTTGACACCTTACGTGCCACAAGGTGAAGTCGATATCGTTAACAGTGCCGGTGAGTTAGACGCTGCCCTTGAAGGAGGCTCCACCAACACCGAACTGGCCGAGTTGGGCGATGACGAAGTGAAGGGTGGTGATGGCAACGACATCATCTTTGGTGACGCCATCAATACCGATGCACTGAACTGGGAAGGGCGTGAACTACCTGACGGTTCAGGCATGAAGGCACTGAAGGAATTCCTGAAGGTCAGCAATGGCGGAGAAGAGCCCACCGAGCAGCAGATGTACGACTATATCCAGGCTGGTCACGCTGAGTTGAACGTCGAAGGCGATACGCGCGGTGGAAATGATGAGTTGTACGGTGGCAACGGAGACGACATTCTCTACGGCCAAGGTGGTGATGACTTGTTGGTCGGCGGCGAAGGCAACGACATCCTCTTCGGCGGCGCAGGTGCTGACACTTTCGCCTGGAACTTCGGCGAAGAGGGTACCGAGGACCAACCGGCTGCAGATACCGTTAGGGACTTTAATGCCTCAGGCGAAGGTGAAGGCGACAAGCTTGATCTCTCCGATTTGCTCCAAGAGCGGGGTGATGACGAACTAGATGGCTATCTGCAAGCATCAGAGAACGAGGATGGAGACACCGTGCTCGAAATCAGCACAAGTGGGAAGTTGGGCACAGATGGTGCAGACCAGAAGATTACACTAGATGGTGTGACTTATGATCAGAACATTGTTCAGACCATGATCGATAACGGCAAGCTCGACATCGAGTAAGCCTGAACGGTCCTCAGTGGCCCCGCTTGGTACCGCCAAGCGGGGCCTTTTGTTAGGCTAACCATATTCAACGATCACGGCAGCTTGGCTGCCACTGGGAGCGCTACCACCATGTACGTTAACCGCGACAGCCAAGGCGAGATTGCCCAGGTAAGCCGAACTGCCAATGAACACTGCCAGGAGTTTGTCTCGGCGGACTCGGCCGAGCTACTGCGTTTTCTAAACGTCGAGGACCAGGAGGCGGAGCGCCTTCGCCAGTCGGACCTTGAGTTCGTGCGGGTGCTGGAAGACGTCATCACCCTGCTGATGGATAAAGGCATTATCCGCTTCACTGACCTACCCGAAAAAGCCCAGGAAAAACTCCTGGACAGGCAGTCGCTGCGTAAGCGCGTAAATGATGTGGGGTTGATAAGCGACGATGACAGCGACGTCATCTAGATGTTAATCAGCGGCTTCCCTGCCGCTGATCTACCGTTAAACTTCCTTCTTCCTTCTTCCTTCTTCCTTCTTCCTTCTTCCTTCTTACCCCGCCTTAACCCCAGGCCCGGTAATGGCATCCAACCCCAGATCAAACAAGGTGTCAGCTTCTTCCTCGGTTTTAACACCTTCGGCAATGGCCAAAATACCCAGCGAGTGCGCCAAGGTGGCCATGCCGCGCAGTATGGTTTGTTGATCAAAGGCCTGGTCGACGCCGCTGACCAGGCTGGCGTCAAACTTGAGGAAGGCAAGCCCCAGGTCGTGCAGGTCGGCAAGGCGAGTAAATTCGCTACCCACGTGTTCCAAACCAATCCGCACGCCGGTGGGCTGTAGCTCGCGGCATAATAGCCGGAAGCTTGCCAAATCGTGCAGCGCAATACTTTCAGGTAGCTCAATCCACAGCATACGTGCCGCCTCAGGCGCGCGCTCAAGCCGATGACGCAGCGTTTTGATAAAGGCCATATCGCCCACAGCGCGCCCAGAAAGATTGATGCCCAGCGGAATCCGGTCGCTCTCGATAATTGCCAGAGCACGCTCGGCGACCGCCATATCCAGTCGGTCTTCCAGCTGAAGCCTCGCCACCCAAGGCATGAACAAGCCAGCGCTACGCCACTCGCCGTCAAGCTCAAGGCGCGAAGGCGCCTCAAAATGCACCACCCCCTGGCGGACATTGACCACCGGGAAGCGCGCTAGCGCCACACCGGCGTCCATCGCCTGGATCAGCGCCGAGCGCCACGCATCATGGGTGTTGTAAAGCGAAGAGCGAGACTCCCCGGCGGCGACTACCAGTGCCAGATCACCACGGCCTTCGGCATCCGCCAGTGCGCCATCCAGCGCCGCCAGGCGTTGAGAGGGGGTATCACCCTGGGTGTATTCGCTCAGTGCCGCAGGCAGCCGCAGCGGTTCGCCCACGGCATCGCGCAGCAGGGTCAATTGATGCTTAAGGGCCTCGCTGACATGTTCGATATCCTGCGCACCGTAGACCACCAGCAAAAAGTCACTGCCGTTCAAACGGCCTACTTCACCGCCGCCGAGCTCGTTCGCCAATTGGTATAAATGCCCAACCAGCGCCTTTAATGCAGCGTCGGTGGCCTGGTGGCCGAGACGTTCGTTCACCGCGGGCAGGTCATCCACGCGCACCATAATCAAGACACCACTGGCGCGCTGGGAATCGCTATCCAGGTTGCGCTGCAAATGGTCCAGCAGGGTAGTGCGGTTAGACGCGCCGGTGGTGGGGTCTTCCTGCAAACGGCGGCGCAACTGGTCGAGCTTGCCGGTTTCTTCGCTAAGCATGGTATGCACCGCCCCGGAGAGGGTATTCATTGCTTGCACGACTTCGCGCAGTTCCAGGGTGCGTGGCTCTTGGGATGTGGTAAAGCGGCGAGCGCTGATGCTGCGTGCCTGGCTGACCACTTCAATCAAGGGTCGGCGAATGGAGCGGACAATCCACCACGCCAGCAACAGGCTGATAACTCCCACTAACGCAAACCAGGCGGCCATTTCCAGCGTGCTTTGCCATAGCGAACGGTAGGCGTAGTCGTGTTGGCTCGCCAAGGTTAAGGTGCCGTATTGGCTCCAGCCATCTTGCACCACCGCTTCGCCTGGAGAGACGTCCAGGCGCACCAAATCAACAAACCAGGCAGGCACGCCATCGTCTAGCGCCTCAGTTTCACGGCTTTCCATCACCTCGCCTTCCGGTGAGCGAAGCTCAATCAAGCGATAGTGGCCAGTATCAAACTGGGCCGACAGTAAAAGCTCAATGCTAACGTCCTCTTTCTCCATTTGACTCATGGAAAGCGCCAGCGCATTAGCGTTGTCAGCATTTTTAATTTGCACTTCCTGCTCAATGTAGTGGCGGCTTGAGGTGATACTCACCGCCAAGCTGCCTACAAACGCCATGAGCAGTATCAGGATGACCGCCAACCATAGCTGCTTGATGAGAGACATATCCTATCTCCTTATATAAATCCTTGATCGCGCATACGGTCCACCACGCTTTGCCAGCGTGAAAGCCGCGCTAAGGGGTCAGCCCGAGACTCCCGCGAGCCCCCGGCCCATAAACCACTACTGTTGAAACTGAATACAGGATCCAAGTCATCCCGTTCTGAAGCCGGCCGGATAGAAGGAATAATGTTATCCAGCAGTAAGGGCTCAGAGGCTGACGTTTGGTAATACCCCAGCACCATGTGGGCCTGGGTGCGCTGCGAACGGCCGATGCGCGCGCGGACATATATCATGCGCAATTTATTGCCGGGCACGCCCAGTTCTTTGAGCGTGATGTACTTGGCAATTGAGTAATCTTCGCAGTCGCCTTCTCGCTTGCCGAGCATCTCCAGTGGGGTAGCCCAGTAATCTTCCTGGCCCCAAATGTCGATGTCGTCACGCCACCGCACTTTGCGGTTGAAGAAGTCATTTACTTCTCTCAACTGGTCGCCCAGGCGGGCATCTCTCAGCCGTTCGATCATGGCAAGCCAGTCGTCAATCAGCGCTACGCCACTGTCGCCATGGGCCTGCCGCATCTTTTCCCGCACCCGCTCAGGGTTAAACGCCGACGCAGGCGAGGGCGCGCCAATGAACAGGCACAGCATACCGGCACCCAGCCCGGCGAGTAGTTGCCGCCGCGTGACTCTCATTTACTGGGCCACCATCTCTTCCAACGTTTCCCACACATTTTCCAAAATAATCGGCTGGGCCTCGGCGGTAGGGTGAATGCCATCGTTCTGCATCAAGGCATCATCGGTGGCCACACCTTCCAGCAAAAACGGCACTAACGCGACGTCGTACTCATCGGCGAGATTGTGATACACGGTGGTAAACGCCTCGCGATAGGCATCGCCGTAGTTAGGCGGGATATCGATGCCTAACAATAACACGTCCGCATCCGCCTCCTGGCTAGCCTCAATCATCGCCGCTAGATTGGCCTGCATTTGCTGTGGCGCAAGCCCGCGCAGCCCATCGTTGCCACCCAGCTCGAGCAGAATAATATCAGGTTCATGCTGTCCTAGCAGTTCATCAAAACGCTGCACACCGCCCGAGGTGGTCTCACCGCTGATGCTGGCATTGACGACGTTGGCATCCCCCTGCAAACGTTCTTCAAGCAGGGCCACCCAACTTTCATCGCGCTCAATGTTATACGCCGCGCTTAGGCTATCGCCCATGACCAGCACGGTAGATCCCGTGTCTGCGTCTGGGTTGACGGTCTCAGCGTTGACTGGCGATGCGGTAAAGGTGGCTATCAGCACCCCTAGCCACAGGGTTAGTATGCGGTAATGTTCTCGCCAAGCTACAAGGATGCCACGCTTCATGTCTTACTCCTCATTTGACTCACCTGAACCTACCGCCAACAAGGGCGGCCAGCGCGTGCTTCATGCAGAACGCTTAACCAAAAGTGTTACCAGCGGCGAGCGCACGTTAACTATCTTACACGACCTTTCGATGAGCGTGGCAGCGGGTGAGAGTGTGGCTATTTTGGGCAAAAGCGGGGCGGGTAAATCCACCTTGCTCGGCCTGCTGGCAGGGCTGGATACGCCCACCGACGGTGAGCTGAGCCTGTTCGGCCATCCGCTCAGCCGGTTGGATGAAGACGGCCGCGCCTCGCTGCGGGCAGGCCGCGTCGGCTTTGTGTTCCAAAACTTTCAGCTGTTGCCGACGCTGAGTGCGCTGGAAAACGTGCTACTGCCATTGGAGCTTTCGCCCCGCGCGGGCGAAACCGACACCGCCGCCCAGTGGCTTGGCCGCGTAGGGCTCGGCGAACGCCAGGGCCACCTGCCCAAACAACTCTCCGGCGGCGAGCAACAGCGCGTAGCGATTGCCCGGGCGTTTGTCACCGACCCTGAACTGGTTTTCGCCGACGAGCCCACCGGCAACCTGGACCCAGACACCGGCGCGCAAATTATTGATCTGTTATTCACCCTCAACCACCAGGCGGGCACCACGCTGATTCTGGTCACCCACGACCACGCCCTGGCGCGCCGCTGCGACCGCTGCCTGCGGCTCATCGATGGCCATCTTGAGGCGTTCGACCCCCACACACTCGCAAGCGATACGCTCGCCAACGACAACCAGGTAAACCAAGAGGGCCATGCATGAGCAACCTTAACGCTCGCCTGGCCCTGCGAAGTCTAAAGCGCGACCTACGCGCCGCCGATGTTCGCGCGCTGTTTGTAGCGCTGACGCTCGCCGTAGCCGCGTCGACCATGATCGCGTTTTTCCTCGACCGGCTGGACCGCGGCTTGGAGCGGCAAGCCAGCCAGATGCTCGGCGGCGACGTGGTGCTGGAACAGCGCGACCCGTTCAGCGATGAGCTACGCACTCAACTGGAAGATGCCGGTTTCACCCTGAGCGACCAGGTTGATCTTGTCTCGATGATCAGCCGCGACGACCGCTTCCAGCCCGCCAGCCTCAAGGCAGTCGATGACGTTTATCCGCACTACGGCAGCTCGCGGGTCGACCGAGGCGAAGGCAGCGAGCAAATCGCCTCTGGCCCGTCCCCCGGCGAGGCCTGGGCCGACCCGCGCTTGGCGCAGTTAATCGATATTGAGATAGGCGACAGTGTTCAGGTCGGCCAGACCGAGCTGACCATCAGCGGCATTATCGAACGCGAAGCCGACCAGTCCGGCGGATTCGGCAACTTTAATCCACGGCTGATGCTCAATACCGCCGACCTGGACGCCACCGGGCTGGTGCAAGAGGGCTCGCGGGTCGAATTTGAAATCCTCGCCGCCGGGCCGCCCCAGGCGATGGATGAGGTGCAGGGCCTGTTGAATGAACTGCGTCGCGACGGCGTGGAAGTCAGCGACGTACGCGTCGACCAGCCCCAACTGGGCAACGCTCTGGAGCGCGCTGAAAGCTATCTCGGCCTTGCCGGGCTGGCTGCGGTATTGCTGGCGGGCGTGGCCGTGGCCATGTCGACCCGGCGTTACGTTGAGCGCCACCTGGACACCGCCGCGCTGCTGCGCTGTTTTGGGGCCAGCCAACACCAACTGGTGGTGATTTTCTCCATCCAACTGCTCGGCTTGGCGCTAGTCGCCTCGTTGATCGGTGCCGTGTTGGGGCTCGCAGGCCAAGCGCTACTGCTGTGGCTGCTGGCCAGCTTCCTGCCCATGACCTTACCGCCCCCGGGCATTATGCCCCTGGGCCTGGGCGTGCTCACCGCGCTGGCGGTGTTGGTCGGCTTTGCCGGGCCCACGCTGTTACGCATCAAGCGCGTGAGCGCCCTCAAAGTACTGCGCCGCGAGCTGGACCCGCTACCGCCGTCTGCGTGGCTGGTGGTCAGCGTGGCAAGCCTAGTGTTCGGCGGCCTGCTATGGCTGTATTCCGGCAGCCTGCCGCTGGCATTGGCCCTGCTGGTTGGCGGGGCCGCCATGCTCGGCGTGTTGTGGGGCGTGAGCGCGCTGCTGCTGAGTGGTGTGTTGCGCGGCGTGCAGGCGCTGTCGGGCAAAGGCCCCTGGTCGCAAGCGTTGCGCCTGGGCGGCCGTCAGCTAGGGCGGCGTCGGCAGGCGGGCCTCGGCCAAATGATGGCGTTCTCGGTGACCTTCTTTGCCATGGCGATGATCGTCCTGGTGCGTGGCGACCTGCTCAGCACCTGGCAGGACCAACTGCCTGACGACACGCCCAACTATTTTGCCATCAATATTCAACCCGGTGAGCGCGACGCCTTTGAAGACGTGGTCAGCCCGCGTGCCGAAGCGCAAAGCGAGCTGTACCCCATGGTGCGCGGGCGGGTGGTCTCGATCAATGACCAGGACCCGCGTGAGGCGGTACGCCCCGACGCGCGGGGTGATAACTCCCTGCGTCGCGAGCTTAATCTGACCTGGCAGGCCGAGGTGCCGGAAGGTAACGAGATCGTCGCCGGTGAATGGTTTGCAAATAATGAAGAGGGCGCTGACCAACAGCAGGATTGGATGAATGAGGTAGACGCCACCGCCCAAGCCGCACCGGTGCCAATTTCTATGGAGGACGGCCTGGCCGAGCGGCTAGGGCTGACGCTTGGCGACCAGCTCACCTTTGCCGTGGGCAGCGACGAAATCACCACCGAGATCACCAGCTTGCGCAGCCTCAACTGGGACTCCTTCCGGCCCAACTTCTTCGTGATCTTCCCGCCGGAAGTGTTGGAGTCATTCGGCCATAGCTATATCACCGCGTTCTATCTACCAGAGGAAGAACAAAGCCTGGTCAATCAGCTGGTGCAAGACTTCCCCGGCGTTTCGCTGCTCAACGTGGAGGCGATTTTAGGCCAAGTACGCGATGTGCTCACCCAAGTCACCCGAGCGGTCGAGCTGGTATTGATACTCGTGCTGCTGGCCGGGGTGAGTGTGCTCTACGCCGCACTGACCGCCAGCCGGCCAGTGCGCGCCCACGAAAGCGGCCTGCTGCGCGTGTTCGGGGCAGGGCAGACGATGATCTCGCGGGTCCAAGGCGCCGAGTTTGCGCTGCTCGGCTTTGCCAGCGGGCTACTGGGCGCGGCCCTGGCTGAAATTGCCACCGCTGCGCTGTATCTCTACCTGCTGGATTTACCGCCACGCCCGCACCCCGAGCTATGGCTTGCGCTACCCATCGGCGGCGCGCTGCTCATCGGCGTCATCGGCCACAGCCTCTCCCGTAGCCTGCGCCGCCAAGCGCCTGCGGCAAGTTTGGGGTTACTAGGCGAGGCGTAGCTCCCAGCCCTTGTAAGAGCCCGACTTGTCGGGCGATAACCTTCGGGGGCTCGATCATTGCTGATCGCTCAATGAATTGGGCTCCTACAGGGCGATCAGGCCGGCTACAGGCAACCGAAAGCAACATCGCCACATGAGCGCGATTCATCTGCATCCTGACGCGGATGCGATGAAACTCGCGCTCGGCTGAGGTATCATAGCCGCCTACTCTTTCATGACCGACCCTTCGTACGAGGTTCCCCGCCGATGTTCAGCCGCGATATGACAATTGCCGGATTCGATGATGTGCTGTTTGACGCTATGCAGAAAGAAGTGGCGCGCCAGGAAGCCCACATTGAACTCATTGCCTCCGAAAACTACGCCAGCCCCCGCGTACTGGAAGCCCAAGGCAGCCAGCTGACCAACAAATACGCCGAAGGCTACCCAGGCAAGCGCTACTACGGCGGCTGCGAATTCGTCGACATCGCCGAAAACCTCGCCATCGATTACGCCAAAGAGCTGTTCGGCGCCACCTACGTCAACGTGCAGCCGCACTCTGGCTCACAGGCCAACAGCGCCGTCTTCCAGGCGCTGGTCAAGCCGGGCGACACCATCCTGGGCATGAGCCTGGATGCAGGCGGCCACCTGACCCACGGTGCCAAGCCCAACTTCTCTGGCAAGCACTACAACGCCATTCAGTACGGCCTCAACGAGCAAGGCCTGATTGACTACGATCAAGTCGCTCAGCTTGCGCGTGAACACAAGCCTAAAATGATCATTGCGGGCTTCTCGGCCTACTCGCAAATTGTCGATTGGGCCAAGTTCCGCGAGATCGCCGACGAAGTCGGTGCTTACTTGTTGGTCGATATGGCGCATGTTTCCGGCCTGGTGGCGGCGGGCGTTTACCCAAGCCCCTTGCCCCACGCCCACGTGGTTACCTCTACCACGCACAAAACTCTACGCGGCCCGCGTAGTGGCGTGATTCTCTCCGCCGAAAACGACGCGGATATCGAGAAAAAGCTTCAGTCTGCCGTCTTCCCCGGCGGCCAGGGCGGCCCGCTGATGCACGTCATCGCCGCCAAGGCGGTCTGCTTCAAAGAAGCTATGGCACCTGAGTTCAAGACCTACCAGCAGCAAGTGGTCAAGAACGCCCAGGCCATGGCCAAAGTGTTCATGGATCGCGGCTACGACATCGTCTCCGGCGGCACCGAAGACCACCTCTTCCTGCTATCGTTGATCAAGCAGGGCGTGACCGGTAAAGACGCCGACGCCGCCCTTGGCCGTGCGCACATCACCGTCAACAAAAACGCGGTGCCCAACGACCCGCAAAGCCCGTTCGTCACCTCCGGCCTGCGCATCGGCACACCCGCCGTGACCACACGCGGCTTCGGTGAAAAAGAGTGCAGCGACCTGGCAGGCTGGATCTGCGACATCCTCGATGTACTCGCCAGTGGCGAAGACACCAGCGCCATTGAAGCCGAGGTGCTGGATAAAGCCGCCGCGGTATGCAACAAGTTCCCCGTTTATAAGTAAGCCTCCACCTGATCGCGCAATGAATTGCGCTCCTACGAACCCCGGTGCACGCACCTAAACCCGTAGGAGCCCGACTTGTCGGGCGATCAGGCTATCTACGAGCAATAAACTACAGTGCCATCATCTGCCTTTATTAGGGCGATGACTCTGTTGGCAGATATTAATTATATCGACATTTCGATTTTGGCCGTGTACTTTGTACACCATAAGGCATACTAGTCAGAGGAAAGCCATAAAGGTGACTCACGCCATAGAGTTTATTGAAACGTCTACGTTCACTAGGCAAATCGTCACTATTGCCTCTGACGACGAGTTAAAGGAGCTTCAATTAGCGCTCATTGCGCAGCCGGACAAAGGTGACCTGATTCAAGGTACAGGGGGACTGCGCAAGGTTCGTATGGCATTGGGGCATAAGGGTAAACGAGGTGGTGCGCGAGTGATTTACTTTTTGGCTACCGCTGAGGTCATTTACCTGATACTGGCTTATCCCAAAAATGTAAAAGACACTTTGACGACTTCCGAAAAGGCCGCGCTCAAAACACTTACCCAGCAGTTAAAAGAGGAGGTTTCTTGATGAGTATTTTTGATGAACTCAACACATCGCTGCAAGAAGCTGTCGAGATCAAGAAGGGTAAGACTCAAGCCAGCCGAGTGACCCGCCACGAAGTGGCGGATGTCAGAGCAATTCGGGCGAAACTGCATGTATCCCAAGCTGAGTTCGCCGACGCAATGGGCACCAGTGTCGACACCATAAAAAGTTGGGAGACCAAGCGTCGCAACCCAACAGGGCTGGCAGCGAAGGTGCTCGCGACCATTCAAGAAAACCCCTCGTTCTTTAACGAGCTGGCTTCACACTGATTGCCCGTGCCTGCACTCAACCCCGTAGGAGCCCGACTTGTCGGGCGATCAGACTATCTATCAGCTAATTACCTTCGGCTCTTAATAAGCCCTCACACAAGCACCTGGTCTCCCGCATCCGGCGTTAACCAACGGGCATCCCAAAAACTGTAATCGCCAATCTGGTTAACCAGCCCGGCCCTTAACGGGTTAGCCACAATATAACGTGCGCTATCACGCACGCCTTCCTCCTCTCGTATCAACCGGTCGTGAAATCCTCGCTGCCAAACCGGGCTACCCGCCGCCAGCGAAACGTACGATTTATACAACTTAACCGCCTGCGAAAGGTCACCCTCTAACGCCATTAACCAATGCACATGGTCAGGCATCACCACAAACGCCCACGTCACCCCATGCCGCTGAACGCTTGGATGATAAAACGCACGGGACGCTGCGCACCCCATCGAAAAATCACGGAAAACAGACCGGCGATTATCCGTCACTATCGTCACCACATAATAATGCCCCGGTATACAACGCCGACCCAGGCGCAACGCATGACCACGCGGCATAACCCACCTCCATCCCTGGATTCCCACCTATAATTTACAACAAAACCCAATACACGCACCCAGCCCCTATAGGAGCGATCAGATTGTCTACAGGTATAATTCATGGCGGTACTTTCGTGCTAGCCTAAAGAAGTATTTTTGTGGGGGCTGTTGGATGCATTGCCAGCGATTCGACATGGATGTTCATGTAACTCGACATGCACGAGAGCGTATGGCGCAGCGCGCTATTAGTGAAGCACAATTGAGAGAGCTGCTCGAAACAGGGCATATTCGATATAAAGATGATAGCCGTCTCTGGATAGCCAAAATGTTCTCGTCGCGGAATGACAACTTGGTCTGCGCTGCCGTTGTGCTAGAAGGTAAGCTCATTGTTAAAACTGTTATGCACCATTTTCAGTGGGAGGGCTAAACATGCGAACCACCTATGATGAAGCGGATGATATTTTAGTTGTGCATCTCTCCGATAAGCCAATCGCAAAAGAAGTTTCGCAAGATTGGAATACGCACATTAGCTACGCAGAAGATGGCTCCATCATTGAAATTGTTATATTGGAAGCATCGAAGCAAGGAGCTTGGCCGTTGTTACGCAGTGACGCGGCATGACGAGTGCACCCAGCCCCTTGTAAGAGCCCGACTCGTCGGGCGATCAGACCATCTACAAGCGATAACCTTCGGCGCCTTGATCACGGCTGATCGCCCAATGAATTGCGCTCCTACGAACCCCCGGGCATGCACCCAGCCCCGTAGGAGCCCGACTTGTCGGGCGATCAGGCCATCTACAAGCGATAACCTTCGGCGCCTTGATCACTGCTGATCGCGCAATGAATTGTGCTCCTACGAACCCCCGGGCATACACCTAACCCCGTAGGAGCCCGACTTGTCGGGCGATCAGGCCGTCTACCAGCGACAATCTTCGATGGCTAAACAAGCACCTGGTCTCCCGCATCCGGCGTTAACCAACGGGCATCCCAAAAACTGTAATCGCCAATCTGATTAACCAGCCCAGCCCTTAACGGGTTGGCCACAATATAACGTGCGCTATCACGCACGCCTTCCTCCTCGCGTATTAACCGGTCGTGAAATCCTCGCTGCCAAACCGGGCTACCCGCCGCCAGCGAAACGTACGATTTATAAAGCTTAACCGCCTGCGAAAGATCACCCTCTAACGCCATTAACCAATGCACATGGTCAGGCATCACCACAAACGCCCACGTCACCCCATGCCGCTGAACGCTTGGATGATAAAACGCACGGGACGCCGCGCACCCCATCGAAAAATCACGGAAAACAGGCCGGCGATTCTCCGTCACTATCGTCACCACATAATAATGCCCCGGTATACAACGCCGACCCAAGCGCAACGCATGACCACGCGGCATAACCCACCCCCATCCCTGGATTCCCACCTATAATTTACAACAAAACCAAATTCATGCACCTAACCCCGTAGGAGCCCGACTTTTCGGGAGATCAGGCCATCTACAAGCGATCACCTTCGGCGCCTTGATCACTGCTGATCGCGCAATAAATTGCGCTCCTACGAAACCCCAATGCATGCACCCAGCCCCTTGTAGGAGCCCGACTTGTCGGGCGATCAGGCCATCTACAGGTATAATTCATGGCGGTACTTTCGTGCTAGCCTAAAGAAGTATTTTTGTGGGGGCTGTTGGATGCATTGCCAGCGATTCGACATGGATGTTCATGTAACTCGACATGCACGAGAGCGTATGGCGCAGCGCGCTATTAGTGAAGCACAATTGAGAGAGCTGCTCGAAACAGGGCATATTCGATATAAAGATGATAGCCGTCTCTGGATAGCCAAAATGTTCTCGTCGCGGAATGACAACTTGGTCTGCGCTGCCGTTGTGCTAGAAGGTAAGCTCATTGTTAAAACTGTTATGCACCATTTTCAGTGGGAGGGCTAAACATGCGAACCACCTATGATGAAGCGGATGATATTTTAGTTGTGCATCTCTCCGATAAGCCAATCGCAAAAGAAGTTTCGCAAGATTGGAATACGCACATTAGCTACGCAGAAGATGGCTCCATCATTGAAATTGTTATATTGGAAGCATCGAAGCAAGGAGCTTGGCCGTTGTTACGCAGTGACGCGGCATGACGAGTGCACCCAGCCCCCGTAGGAGCCCGACTTGTCGGGCGATCAGGCCATCTACAAGCGATAACCTTCGGCGCCTTGATCACTGCTGATCGCGCAATGAATTGCGCTCCTACGAACCCCAGTGCACGCACCCAACCCCGTAGGAGCCCGACTTGTCGGGCGATCAGGCTATCTACAAGCGTTCACCCTCGGCGCCTTGATCCCTGCTGATCGCGCAATGAATTGCGCTCCTACGAACCCCGGTGCCTGCACCCAACCCCCGTAGGAGCCCGACTTGTCGGGCGATCAGGCTGTCTACAAGCGTTCACCCTCGGCGCCTTGATTCCTGCTGATCGCCCAATGAATTGGGCTCCTACGAAGCCCCATGCGCATACGTGGGTGCCTGCACCCAACCCCCGTAGGAGCCCGGCTTGTCGGGCGATCAGGCTGTCTACAAGCGTTCACCCTCGGCGCCTTGATCCCTGCTGATCGCCCAATGAATTGGGCTCCTACGAAGCCCCATGCGCATACGTGGGTGCCTGCACCCACCCCCTGTAGGAGCCCGACTTGTCGGGCGATCAGGCCATCTACAAGCGATAGTCAGCGGTGGCTTGATCATTTCTGATCGCGCAATGAATTGCGCTCCTACGAACCCCGCTACACGCACCCAACCCCGTAAGAGCCCGACTTGTCGGGCGATAAGGCCATCTGCTAGGAATTACCTTCGGCGCCTTGATCACTGCTGATCGCGCAATGAATTGCGCTCCTACGAACCCCGGTGCACGCACCCAAACCCCGTAGGAGCCCGACTTGTCGGGCGATCAGACCATCTAACGGCATCACTGCTTCTGCAAATGCGCGATGGGTACTTCCACCTGCTGGGGGCGGTTTAATAACGTCAGCAGCAGCAGGGCGCGGTCTTGGCCTTTTAACTCGGTAAGCTGGGCAAGCTGACCTTTGAATGCCCCCTCGGTGACTTCCACGGCATCGCCTACACAGAAATACGCCTCCTGCGTGGCATCTTTATCCATCAGATGCTGGCACAGCGTATCCACAATGTGCTCAGGCACCACGGCGGGCTGGTCGCCAAACGTCACCAGCTTTAAAACCCCCCGCGTAGAACGAATCGGCCGCCAATTGCTCGCCACTTGGTCTAACTTAATAAAGAGGTAATGAGGGAAGAGCGGCTCGGTGACCCACACCAGTTTGCTGCGCCGCTTTCGCTGAACGCCCAGCACCGGGTGGAAGATATGATAGCCCTGATTTTCCAGCTGTTCGGCAGCGCGGAAAGACTCGCCCCCCTTACATTGGATAAGGTACCATTGGGCGCATTGCGCAGTAGGTTGGCTATCACTGAGGCTCATGTCGCTCCTTGCGTTCAAATGAGTTAACCCACGGGGTTAGTTAACTCGGGGCCAACGCGCATTGTAACAAAAACGCAGTGACCCAACGCAGTAATGGTCGGCGAAAAGCTAATTAGGATGAGGGCAAGGGAAAGCGCCCGGAACAATCCCCGGGCGGTAGCGTGCCTGGACGCTTTATAAGACAGTCTGGTTTAGAAACGGAGCATCATGGAAGTAGCGGCGATATTAACCCTCTTGGTGGTGGTTGCCACCTTAGCCGCCCTCGCGCTTACCCGAATTGCCCCAGATGCGATTTTGATGGCCGCCCTCGGATGCCTCGTCATCAGCGGTACGTTAACCCCCGCGCAAGCGCTACAAGGGTTCTCCAACCCAGGGGTGATCACCATTGCCACGCTCTACGTGGTAGCAGCAGGGCTAAAAGAAACCGGGGCGATTCAATGGCTGGCCCACCGATTGTTAGGCCAACCCTCAAAGCTTCGTCACGCACAGTTACGCGTATTGCTACCCGCTGCCGGGCTAAGCGCGTTTATGAACAACACCACCGTGGTGGCCATGTTCATCCCCGCCATTCAAGAGTGGGCGGCACGGCTAAAACTGCCACCGGGCAAGCTGTTGCTACCGCTCAGTTACGCGGCGATTATCGGCGGCACCTGCACCTTGATTGGCACCAGCACCAACCTGGTGGTGGATGGCCTGCTGCAAAGCGAGCGCGGCGTCAGCCTCTCGATGTTTTCACTGGCGTGGGTGGGCGTACCACTGGTGTTGGTAGGCGGCACTTTTCTGTATTTTTTCACCAATCGCCTACTGCCGGATCGCCAAGGCGTTTTAGAACAGCTTGAGCAGGCCCGCGAATACGTGGTTGACGTTGAGGTAGAAGCCAAAGGGCCGCTGGTGGGTAAAACCATCGCGGAGGCAGGCCTGCGCAGCTTGGCGAACGGCTACCTGGCGGATATTGAGCGCAACGGTGAATTGCTCAACAACGTACCGCAAGAGACCGTGCTGCAGCCGGGCGATGTCCTCATGTTTATTGGCGCGCCGGAATGCGCCCGAGAGCTACGCCGCATTCATGGCCTAAAACCCGCCAGTGGCGATATTCACAAGCTGGATATTGCCCACCACCGGCGCTGCCTGGTGGAAGCGGTCATCGGCCCGGATTTTGGCGGGCTTGGGCAAAGCGTTAAAGACTCGCGGTTTCGCTCCCGCTACCAAGCCGTGATTCTGTCCATCTCACGGCACGGCAAAAGCCTACCCGGCAAGCTCGGCACCGCAACGCTACAGGTTGGCGACACCCTGTTACTGGAAACCACTCACGACTTCGTCGACCAGTACCGTTATCGCAAAGACTTTCTGCTCGTGAGTAGCTTGAACGACTCCACGCCGCCGGATTTTCGCAAAGCCCCCATGGCCCTCTGCATACTAGGAGGCATGGTGGCGCTAAGCGCGACCGGGCTACTGTCGATTTTAGAAGCCGCGTTGCTGGCCGGGGGCGGCATGCTGGCAACCCGCTGCGTACCCATGAGCAAAGCGCGGCGCTATGTTGATCTTTCTGTATTAATCGTGATTGCCGCCTCGTTTGCTTTAGGCGCAGGCATGACCGAAACCGGCGCCGCCACCCAGGTGGCCCAATGGTTATTACTGACCGAAGCACTTGCCCCCTGGGCCGCGCTGGCGCTGGTCTACCTCATGACGGTGGTATTTACCGAGCTGATCACCAACAACGCCGCCGCCGTGCTGATGTTCCCGATTGCCGTCTCGGTGGCCGACCAGTTGGGCGTGAATTTTCTACCCTTTGCCATCGCCATTATGTTTGCCGCCTCGGCCAGCTTTATGACTCCGCTGGGCTACCAAACCAACCTGATGGTGCTCGGCCCCGGCGGCTATCGTTTCAGCGACTACCTACGCCTGGGCGCCCCGCTCAGCGCGATTGTCGCTATCACGGTGATTGCCCTGGTACCGCTGATATGGCCGTTCTAAGAAGGAAGACGCCGCTGCGCGGCTGAAGAGGTAAGAAGTCAGAAGTAAGAGGTAAGAGGTAAGAGGTAAGAGGTAAGAGGTAAGAGATACTTCCTTCTTCCTTCTTATTTCTTTTACCTAAGGATCTTCTGTGACTGCTTTTATCACGAATGAACGACGCGCCCGACTGATTGAGGGCGTACACGCCGCCGGGCGTGAGGTAATGGCGATTTATGAGCAGGATTTCTCGGTCGAGACCAAGGCCGACCACAGCCCGCTCACTGAGGCCGATATGGCCGCACACCATGCGCTGATCGCACTGCTAGAAGAGGTCACTCCTGGTGTGCCGGTGCTCTCTGAAGAGTCCGCCGAGATACCGTTTGCTACTCGCCAAACCTGGCAGCGCTATTGGCTGGTCGACCCGTTGGACGGCACTAAGGAGTTCGTTAGCAAGAATGGCGAATTTACCCTGAATGTAGCGCTTATCGAAAATGGCGTGCCGGTATTCGGCATCGTCTACGCGCCGGTGCTGCAAACCACCTGGGTAGGGCAGGTAGGCGGTGAGGTGTTCAAGATCGCCCAGGGCATCTACATCAATATTCAAGTGCGTGAACTGCCTGACCCCGAAACGGCCCCCTGGAAGGTGGTGGGTAGCCGCCGCCACGGCGCTGAAGTTTTTGAAGCCTTCTGCAGCGGCTTGCCTGCCCATGAGTGCGTCTCGATGGGCAGCTCCATCAAGCTGTGCCTGGTAGCCGAAGGCAACGCCGACCTTTATCCGAGGCTTGCTCCCACCTCTGAATGGGACACCGCCGCCGCCCAGGCCGTGGTCACCGCTGCCGGTGGCGAGGTGCTCAATGCTGAGACCCTAGAGCCGCTACGCTGCAACCAGCAGGAAAGCGTGCTCAACCCGTTCTTTATCGTCTGTGGCCAGCGTGATAGCCGGTGGGAAGAAGCCCTCCGGGCCGCCCTTTCAGGGCAAGCTTGAAGCTGGAAGAGCGCCGCTTCGCGGCTGGAAGCTAGAAGCTGAATGAAAGTCCAAAGGTGGTTGCAGGAGCCAGACTTATCGAGCGATCAGGCCAGCTACAATCGTTCACCTCTGGCGGTACAGAGCCCAGCGCTTGTTTACGTGGTGCCTGCCATTAAGAAAATGTATCATGCCGATCAATTTTCAATTGCCTTGTGTGTGAGTGATTACTGACCGCATAGCGGGACGCAACACGTGGCATATATCTACATTAGGGCATGGGAATGCGTCCGGAATATCCCTGGGCGGTAGCGTGCCTAAAAATCGCGAATTGCAAATCTTGAAATTAAAAGGAAGTTTCATGAGTCACAAAGAAAAACTGATTGAACTGTTTGGCGACAAGAAAGCAGTCATTGGAATTGTGGGCCTGGGCTATGTCGGGTTGCCACTAATGTTACGCTATAACGATATAGGCTTTAACGTTCTAGGCATCGATATAGATAAAGATAAAGTCGATGCATTAAATTCAGGTAAAAGTTATATAGAACATATAAACTCAGATAAAATTAAAAAAGCAACAACCTCAGGTTTTGAAGCCACAACGGATTTCGGCCGTGCTAGTGAGTGTGATGCTCTCATCCTCTGCGTACCTACACCTTTGAATAAGTACCGCGAGCCCGATATCAGCTTTGTGGTTGATACGACAGAAGCGCTCCAACCTTACTTCCGCGAAGGTCAGGTTATTTCGCTCGAGAGTACTACCTATCCAGGTACTACCGAAGAAGAACTGCTCCCACGTGTTCAGAACGCAACCCTCACCGTTGGGGAAAATATCTTCCTGGTCTATTCACCTGAGCGAGAAGACCCCGGCAATCCAGATTTTGAGACTCGTACAATACCCAAGGTGTTGGGTGGGCATACGCCTCATTGTCTTGAGGCCGGAATGGCGCTATACGAACAAGCCATTGACCAGGTTGTTCCTGTAAGCACCACTAAAGCGGCAGAAATGACCAAGCTGCTGGAAAATATTCATCGTGCAGTCAACATCGGCTTGGTCAACGAGATGAAAGTCGTAGCAGACCGAATGGGCATCGACTTATTCGAAGTCATTGACGCCGCGGCCACCAAGCCGTTCGGTTTTACCGCTTATTATCCGGGGCCGGGCCTAGGCGGTCACTGCATTCCCATTGATCCGTTTTACCTGACCTGGAAAGCGCGTGAATATGGCCTGCATACTCGCTTTATCGAGCTTTCAGGTGAGGTCAATCAGGCTATGCCGGAATACGTCGTCAATAAGCTGATGGATGGGCTTAACGACGCTGGCAAGCCACTGAAGAACAGCAAAGTGCTGGTGCTTGGCATTGCCTATAAAAAGAATGTGGATGACATGAGGGAATCACCTTCCGTCACTATTATGGAGCTTTTGCAGGCTAAAGGCGCACTGGTAGCTTACAGCGACCCCCACGTGGCCGTCTTCCCGAAAATGCGCGAGCACCACTTTGATCTCTCAAGTGTAGAGCTAACGGCGGAGTCACTTGCAGAGTACGATGCCGTCGTGCTGGCCACTGATCATACTGATTTTGACTACGACCTGATTAAGTCCAAAGCTCAACTGATTATCGATAGTCGCGGTAGATACCGTGAACCAGCTGCCAACGTCATCAAAGCCTGATCTGAAACGGAAGTTAACCATGAAGAACTTTGCTCTTATCGGCGCAGCGGGCTACATCGCCCCACGCCACATGAAAGCCATTAAAGAAACCGATAACCACCTGAGCATTGCGTACGACACCAATGACTCCGTGGGTATCATCGATAGTATTTCTCCGGCCAGTGAGTTCTTTACCGAATTCGAGCGCTTCCAGGAACACGCATGGCAGCTCAAGCGCAATCCTGAAACCGCGCTGAATTATGTGGCCGTTTGCTCCCCGAATTACCTTCACCATGCCCACATCGCAGCAGGCTTGCGTTTGGGTTGTGACGTGATTTGTGAAAAACCGCTGGTGCCGACACCGGAGCTGCTGGACGAACTGGCGCAGATTGAAAAGGAAACGGGCAAGCGGGTTTACAACATCCTGCAGTTGCGTCATCACCAAGCAATTCTGGACCTGAAAGACAAGGTAGCCAGCGAAAACCGCCAGGAAAAGTATGAGGTGGAGTTAACCTATATCACCTCTCGCGGTAAGTGGTACATGGAAAGCTGGAAAGGCGATCCGCGCAAGTCATTCGGTGTAGCCACCAATATCGGCGTTCACTTCTTCGATATGCTGCACTTTATCTTCGGTAAGTTGCAGAAGAACGTGCTTCACTATGCCAATGACTATAAGGCCGCTGGTTACCTGGAATACGAAAAAGCCCGGGTGCCCTGGTTCCTCTCAATTGATGCAAATGATTTACCCGACAGCGTAAAAGGCAAGCAGCCTACCTACCGTTCTATTACCTGTCAGGGTGATCAGATCGAGTTTTCCGGTGGCTTTACGGATCTGCATACCATCAGCTACCAGGAAATACTGGCAGGCCGCGGTTACGGGATAGAAGACGCCCGCCATTGTGTAGAAACCGTCAATGTCATCCGTAATGCCATGCCGGAGAAGCCAGAACCCAACGAGGGCCACCCGTTTTTAAATAAGCTCATAAAATAACAATGGAGCAGGATTCAAAATGGCTGTAAACATTCATCCTAGTGCTATTGTCGACGAAGGTGCCCAAATTGGTGAAGGCTCACGTGTATGGCACTTTGTGCACGTATGCGGCGGCGCCAAAATAGGCCAAAACGTCTCAATGGGACAAGGCGTGTTCGTGGGTAATAAAGTCACTATTGGTGACAACTGCAAAATCCAGAACAATGTCTCGGTATATGACAACGTCCACCTGGAAGAAGGCGTATTTTGTGGTCCCAGCATGGTGTTCACCAACGTCTACAACCCCCGCTCGCTGATTGAGCGGAAGGATGAGTACCTCGATACCATCGTCCGACGAGGGGCTAGCCTGGGAGCCAATTGTACAATCGTATGTGGCGTAACTATTGGCCGCTATGCCTTCATCGGCGCAGGGGCAGTCGTTAATAAAGACGTACCTGACTATGCTCTGGTGGTAGGCGTGCCAGCCAAGCAGATTGGCTGGATGAGTGAGTTTGGTGAGCAGTTGGATTTGCCTGTTAGAGGGGAGGGTGAAACGGTTTGCTCTCATACAGGTACCAAGTATCAGCTAAAAAGCGGGCAGCTCTCCAAAGCTTGAGTAGTAGATAGCCCTAGCAAAACACTTTATTCGAAGGTTAATCAGACATGCAGTTCATCGACCTGGCCGCCCAACAAGCCCGAATCAAAGACAAGATCGACGCTAACATCCAGAAAGTGTTGGCACATGGTAAGTACATTCTGGGTCCGGAAGTAGACGAGCTTGAACAAAAACTTGCCGAATTTACCGGGTCAAAATACTGTATAACCGTTGCTAACGGTACTGATGCGCTTCAGATAGCTCAAATGGCGTTAGGCATTGGTCCTGGTGATGAGGTTATTACTCCAGGGTTTACCTATATAGCAACAGCTGAAACAGTCGCCTTGCTTGGGGCTAAACCTGTTTATGTTGATATTGACGAGAAAACATATAATTTAGACCCTGATAAGCTTGAAGAAGCTATTACACCTAAAACGAAAGCTATTATACCTGTATCCCTATACGGGCAGTGCGCTGATTTTGATAGAATTAATGCGATAGCAGAAAAGTACGGCATACCTGTTATTGAAGATGCAGCCCAAAGCTTTGGGGCATCTTATAAGGGTAAGAAGTCCTGTAATTTAAGCACTATTGCAACAACGAGTTTTTTTCCAAGCAAGCCCTTAGGTTGTTATGGTGATGGCGGAGCCATTTTCACCAATGACGATGAGCTTGCCAAGGTGATGCGACAGATTGCCCGGCATGGTCAAGATAAGCGTTATCACCATATTCGCATCGGTGTAAATAGTCGATTAGATACATTACAAGCATCAATTTTGTTGCCGAAATTAGAGATCTTGCCTGATGAAATAGCTGCGAGAAACAAAGCAGCTGATATGTATAATTCGAGATTAGCTAAAAGTGAACAAATTGGAACACCCTTTAAGCATGAGTATAATATAAGTGCATGGGCCCAATATACAATAAAAGTTGACGATAGAGATGGTTTGGCATCCTTTCTAAAAGAAAATAATATACCTACGGCAGTACACTATCCGATACCGCTTAATAAACAGCCAGTATTTGATGAGAAAGCTTGTTTAGAAATAGGTGATCGGGCGGCAAATAAAGTTCTTTCCTTGCCTTTTGGGCCTTATGTTAAAGCAGATGATATTGACTTTGTGACAGATAAAATTAGCAAATTTATAGAAACTAAGTTTTAAGTATTAGTTTTAAGCCAAAGTTTTCGAGGAAGTAGTTTATGGAATTTTTGTTTGACGAAAGCTATATTGATAATAGTAATCATAAGATTTGTATGTTTGTTGCGAATGGAATAGTTGGCGATTCACGAGTTATTAAAACAGCAGATACGCTAAAAAAGAAAGGTTTTGATTTATTTTTAATAGGCATTGGCCCCAAAAAGAAAGTAGAAGTTATAGAAGGATATACTTATCCTGTATACTTGTTACCACACCCGAAGCACGAGTTAATAGAGCAAGGTATAGAGTGGAAGCCAAAAGGAGTAGTTGATTATAGTGTATATACCGATATAGTTAGCCAGTCTGTTATAAAATTTATAGAAGATGAAAAAATCGACTTCTTACATACACATGATATGGTTGGTATATCAGTAGGCGGAAAAATTACTGATATGTTGCCAGATTATAAGTGGTCATGGATTCATGATATCCATGAGTATGTGTCTGGATTAACCGATTTAGATATAAGCACCCGTAATTTTTTTTATGAACAAGAAAAAAAATATATCAAAAGGCCCAATGCTTTAACCTGCGTTTCTGAAGCCTTGTCTAGTAAACTTAAGCATGACCTTGATCTCAATAAAAAACCCATTGTGATTCATAATTCTCCGCGGATATCTTCCTTTGACCCATTGTTTTATAAAGATGTAAGAAGTGACCTCTGTTTAAAACAGGATGAAAGGCTTGGGGTCTATTGTGGCAATGTAAAAGAGGTCAGAGGCGTTGATTTAATAATCGAAGCTTTGGATCAATTGAAAGGCTTACATGTTGCTATAATTACTAATTCTAATAATAGCTATGTAGAAAAAATTAAAAATAGAGTTCTTGAATTAAAAATTACCAACAGAGTGCATTTTTTACCTTACGTTAAATATGACAATCTCATATCATATTTACGCACTGCGGATTTTGGAATTCATCCGATAAGAAAATATCCAAATGCAGAAATAGCACTGCCTAACAAGCTGTTTGAGTATATAAGTGCTGGTGTGCCTGTTGTCGTTAGTAACAATGAGGCAATGGAAGCTTTTGTGGAAGAAAAACAATGTGGAGTTGTTTTTAAAGATGGTGACCCAAAGTCATTATGTGAAGCTATTAACCTATGTATATCGAATCACTCGCAACTATCTAATAAATTAAAAGCCATATCTGAGTCTTATTGTTGGGAAAAAGAAGAAATTAAAATAATCGATATTTATGAGCACTTCAAAAAAAACAAATTTAGCAATCATGATGTTAAATCAGTGCTTCAACTCCCCACTATATCTGCTGGACAACCTAACACGCTCTCAAGTGAGTTATCAAACTATAATCTTTTTAGCAAAAGCTTAGTAATCTCGGAGCATGATTATGGCTATGAGTATGATATAGTCGAATCTGAACAAAAATATGGCAAAGAAAGTGTTGATAATTTTTTAAAGGTGATAAAAAATTACGATGTATTGCATTATCACAGCCGTACTTTCTTTTATAATCAAGCGCTTAGTTACCCAAGTGCGATAGATTTATTTGTAGCAAGTTTAGAGAATAAAAGAGTGTTTTTTCACTATCGTGGCGGAGAAGCCCGGCGAAAAAATGTTTTTCAGTATAATGAGTTTAATTATATTCAAGAAAATCCGAACAACGTTTTCGGAAAATATAATGTATTGTCGCAGAAAAAATTCTATGAGGTTGTTAACGCCATCGCGGATAGAATTTTTGTTGTAGATCCAGAATTACAAACATACGCGCCACACTCCATAATTGTACCTAGAGTTATTAAAGACTTAAATGAAGATAGCTTGAGTTTGGCCGACATAAATCCGTCTGCTGCTCAAGCACATATTAAGATAGTCCACGCTCCTTCAAATAGAGCAATTAAAGGCACCGATTATATTGAGTCAGCTATTACAGCCTTGAAAAGCAAAGGGTATAGTATAGAATTCATTTTAGTTGAAAAGTTGAACAATAAAGAAGCAATTGAAATATATAAGAAGGCAGATATAATTGTAGATCAATTGAGGATTGGCTGGTTTGGGGTTTTAGCGGTAGAAGCGATGGCATTAGGAAAACCTGTAGTTTCTTATGTTAGAAGCGACTTACGTCATTATTTGCCTTTAGAAAAGCCTGTGATGGTTGCCGATCCAAAAAACATACAAACTGTACTTGAATATTTAATTAATAACCCATCTTATCGACAGAGCTTATCTGCCGAGGGAAGGAAATATTATCTTAACCACCATCATCCAAGAAAAGTCTTGCCGTCGCTTATATATGCATACAAACATATAAAAACTAATAGAGATTATGTGAAGATATTTAGTTATTTAAATAGTGGGAAAGTAAAGTACAAACAAAATGAAAGGAATAATTGGACGGTAAAAAAATCAGTCAATAAAGTTATAGCTAGTATCCAACGGGATGGCTTGAAGGCTACGACCTTAAAAATTTTAGAAAAGATAAGAAAATAAAATGCTAACATTAATAAAGTCGCTAGGTTTAAATTATATCCCAGCATTTAAAGTTTCGTTTTTCTTAGGCCTAACAAATTCAGCAACTAGCATATTGAATGCCTTTTCTTTTGTTTGTGTAGTTTCATTCATTAATGGTGGTAATGGATTTTTAGAGCGCTGGTTTGACATAAATCCTAATGTATATCTTTTCTTATCAGTACTCTTCCTTATCTGGTCATCTATGATGTATTCATTGATAAAAAATACAAATTATAATCTTAAAAGAACTATAAATTTGTGTTATCGAAATGCTAGAGTTAAAAAAGAGATAAACTCTATTGTAAATAGTTATAAGCAGCACAGTTTTTTAGCTGTTAGGACCTTCTTCCTGCTTTTTATACCACCAAGCGTTGTGGTTTGTATTTCAGTTATGCTGATGTCTTTTTTTTCTTTGCTTTTGGCAGGTGTGGCATTATTAAGCGTCGTGATATCTGTTTCAATACTAGCTTTCTTATTAAGCTATTTTAATAAAGCCGTGTCTGAAGAAGTGGTGCCTTTTAAGCTAGGCTTGCTTATAAGTGGTCTAGCTTCAGCTACGTTAATAATGCCTGCAGTTTCCCTTGCATACCAAGTTAACCACGATATTTATGACCCAGCACTCATAGTACTTTTAGTATTTTTACTCAGGTATGTGTTTTCTTTTACGCGCTTAGTTATGTTTGCATATTATAGAATCAGTTACAATTTGGAAAGTGAGAAAACTTTTGAAGGTAATGGTCGAAGATACATACCGTTAATAATGAACGCAAAGCATGCTGTAATAAGTCCAGCCGACTTTTCGAGCCTTATAAAAGACGTAAAAAATACGCTTTCCAATGACAGTTCTAGTGCCAAGATAACTAGTGTTGTAATAGGTGAGAAAAAGCATTTTTGCTTAACATGCCATAAAAGAGTTGTTATCAAGGATGTGATGCTAAACAATTATAAAAAGGCTGAACTTTTAGAGTTTTTAACTAAGACAAAAAAGAGCTTTTTGATTGTTAGTGCCAATTCTGAGTTCCAAAGAAAATTGGGGTTGAAATGAAAAAAAAAGTGGCAGTTTTAAGCTTTAACTCGGTAGTAAACGATGGAAGGATACTTAAAAGTGCGGATTCAGTTTCGGAACCTGGCTTCGAGGTCAAAATATTTGGATTCGAAGATAATCATACTAGAAATGGCTATTGTAAAAAACGTGAATCAGGGGTTACGCTAGATCTAATACCTAAGCAATTTACAGTAGGTGTTTTAGCTTTTCTGTACAATGATGTCTCATCATATCTTAGGAAAAATTTCAAAATAATTTTCCTTTTTACTTTATTCTTGTTTGCTGCCGTACTTTTATTTTCAGCCTTTTATTTGCCCATTTTTGTTGTCTTTACTGGCCTCTTGGCTTTACCTCTGTTTTTTTTATTCTCTTATTTTTACAGAAATAAGCTCTATTTTTATTATTTGAAAGTAATTAATTTTTTAATCAAAATCACAAGAAAAAAAGTTTACGATGAGCACCGAACTAAAGCTATGTATGATAAAGTAGTAAAGTTTGAACCAGATATTATCCATGCGCATGACTTAAGAACAATGGATGCAGCTATAAAGCTTAAAAATAAGCTTGGTTGTTTGTTGATTTGGGATGCGCATGAAATATATGAAGAAACAGCGCAAATTAAAGCTGACAGTAAGGAAAATATATCAAAGAAAATTTCTTCATTCCAAGCGCTAGTTGACCACTTTATAACAATCAATGAAAGTATTGCCAAATTTTATGCTGACAAATATCCAAACCTTCCTAAAGCATTGATAATTAAAAATGCGACTTTAAAAAATATACCAATTGAGTACGATTACAGGTTGCATAAAAAAGCTATGCTTCCAGAAAATCAAAAAATAATTTTATATCAAGGTGGTTTTGCAAGGAAAAGAGGTATCGAAAGCATAGTAAACTCTTCCGAGTTTTATTCGGATGACACTACCCTTGTTTTAATGGGGTGGGGAGGGATACATAATGAGTTAAGCTCAATGGCTGATAGGATTAACTCGCAAAGGAATTGCTTTTACCCAAAGTGTGTAATTATACCTCCAGCACCTCAAAGTGAACTCGCACATTGGACTATGGGTGCTTTCTTGGGCTTAATTCCTTATGAGAATCATGGGCTAAATCATTTATATTGTACCCCAAATAAACTGTGGGAGTACCCCAATGCTGGTGTTCCTCTTCTATGCACACCAATGGTTGAAATGAAAAAGATAGTAGATGAATGGCAGATAGGTTGGTTGTTGGATTCGTCTCTACAGGCTAGTCATATAGCCAAAATTATAAATTCTATAGATCAAGTCTCTAGAGATAGAAAAAGTATAAATTGCAAAATATTTATTGATAACGACAATTGGGAAATCTACTCGCAAAAATTAAAATCTCTCTATAAAGGATTTTTTAAATGAATATTTTTTCAATTGTAGGTGCCCGTCCTCAATTTATTAAAGCAGCAGCAGTTTCTAAAGAAATTAATAAAAGTGAGTTATTGAAAGAAACAGTGCTTCACACTGGCCAGCATTTCGACAGTAATATGTCGGATATATTTTTTGATGAATTAAAAATTCCCAGGCCCGATTTTCAACTCAATATACATGGAGGAAGTCATGGTGAAATGACTGGTAAAATGCTTATTGAGATAGAAAAAGCAATAATGGAGTCTAAACCTGACTATGTACTGGTGTATGGTGATACTAACTCTACGCTAGCAGGTGCACTTGCTGCATCTAAACTGCATATTCCTATTGCACATGTTGAAGCGGGTTTGAGAAGCTTTAACATGAAAATGCCAGAGGAAATTAACCGTATTTTAACTGATCAAGTGAGTTCTATTCTATTTTGTCCCACGGACACAGCCGTTGATAACCTTATAAGTGAGGGGTTTGCTTCAAAAAAAAATGTTTTCGTAGATAACGTTGGTGATGTGATGGAAGATGCCGCACAGCTTTTTTCACCGATGTCTAGAGTGCCTTTAACGTTTAAACTTGATTCGGATGACTTTATTTTAGCAACGCTTCATAGAGCTGAGAACACTGATGACCCTATAAGGTTGTCTGAAATCATTTTAGCACTTAATGATATTCATTATTCTTTATTACCTGTTGTTGTACCACTTCATCCGAGAACACGTCAGATCATCGAGAAGCAAGGTATCTCAATCGATTTTTCTGTAATTGATCCAGTCGGTTACTTAGAAATGGTCTGGCTTATTAAAAACTCTAGCTGTGTCATTACTGATAGTGGCGGTTTACAGAAAGAAGCATACTTTTTTCATAAGCCCTGTATTACAATGCGAGATGAAACAGAGTGGACTGAATTAGTTGAAGCTGGAGTCAATATTTTAGCTGGTGCTAATAAGGAAAGAATAACCAGTTTGGCATCAGAAGTCTTAAAATTTGAGTTTGATTATTCTAAGAATTTGTATGGAAATGGCCTCGCTTCAAGCAACATTGTCAAAGCGCTTGAATCCCGCTAAAGATGAAAATACTGATTATTTCTCAAGATGCGGGTTCTCCTGACTACGGTATGGTTTATAGAAATTATAATCTTGCCAGAGAATTTGTTGAAATGGGGCATTCTGTTACAGTTTTTGCTGCTTCTTTTGCTCAATCAAGATTTAAACAGCCTAGTGGAAAAAATGAAAATATTGATGGTATAGACTATTATTGGTTTCCCACAATTAAGCACAAAAAAGGGAATAATACTCTTCGTGTGCTGAACATGTTTTTTTTTAACATTGGCGTTTTTTTCGCGAAGAAAAATAATTGGGACGTGATTGTAGCATCATCACCAAATCCTTTATGTATTTTTCCGGCATTCTTCTTGTCGAAATTAAAAAAATCATATTTGATATTTGATATTCGTGATTTATGGCCACTTACTCTCTTTAGCTTAATGAGCGTGTCCAAGAAAAATCCGCTAATTTACTTGATGCAAGTAGCAGAAGATTTTGCCTGTCGTAGCTCTGACCTTATTCTTTCTGTTCCATCGCGGGCTAAAGAATATTTGAAAACAAGAGGAATGGATGAGCATAAGTTCATACATATTCCAAACGGTATTCAATTTGATGATCTCGACTGCATAGAGAAATTGCCAAGTGCTCATATAGACGTAATTGATTATGTAGATCAAAAGTCTTGTTTGAAAATAGGTTATTGTGGCTCTCTCGGTAAAGCGACTAATATAGATATATTGCTTGAGGCTTTAAGCTACAATGAGTGTCATAATGTTCATCTTTTTATTTTAGGAGATGGACCAGAGAAAGATAATTTATTGTTAAAAAGTAGTGAGCTGGGTCTGTTCAGTAAAGTGACTTTTCTTTCTCCAGTCAATAGATATCAGGTCAGAGACTTTTTGAGTAAAATGGACGCCGCCTATATTGGCTTAAAAGATTCGGATGTGTTTAAGTGGGGGATTAGTCCCACGAAAATCAATGATTATTTTTTGGCTGGTTGTCCAGTGATTTATTCAGTGAATGATGGTGGATCGCCTTTTGATCATGAAGGTTGTATTGTACGTTGTTCTCCAGATTCCATAGTTGAGATTATAAATGCGTTATGCTTTCTAAGGGATATTTCTCATGAAGAAAGGCGTTTGATGGGACAAAACGGCTTAAATTGGCTGTTTGATAATATGGATGTGTCTTTACATGCTAAAAAAATAATCGAAGAAGTTCAAAAGCTCCGTGAAAAAAAATTGTCATGAACGTGCAGCGGATTCATTTTCAATGCATTTACACTATTTACATTAAGATATTTCTAACAGTATGAACTACGAATATCAACGACGCCATTCGCGCTGGTATGAGCTGTTACTGTTCAGTTTGACGTTTCATCTGGTAGTAGGCATGTCCTTGGCCCTGCTCATACCCGGGCTTGAGCGCTGGGGCTGGGGATTTTGGGATTACCTGCCGGATGTTCGGCGTAACACATTAGTTGCGATCGGTATTGCGTTTACTGCCACAGCGTTGACGCTAAGGCGTATGGGGTGCTTCCCGAGGGCACAGCTTGGGGCCAATATAATGCCCACGGTTTCGATCACTTTCTTGTTGGTGGTGGCTATTCTGTTTTTTACCCGAGAGGGATATACCCGCCAAGTAATGTTTAGCGGCTACCTGGTCAGCTTGCTGTGGTTTTACGTAGGCTATTTTTGAGGTCGTCGCTTCCATAATTTGAAGTTTGCAGTTGTGCCATTTGGTGACACACATCGTTTAAGGGGCAACTCGAAAGTGGATCTTCGCTTGCTCGATGATCCTAGCCTTAATGGTCTGAGGGTAGACGGCGTCATGGCTGACCTGCGCGCCCAGGAGCTACCTCCGGAATGGCAAAAATTCTTGGCCACCTGCACGCTTTGCCATATTCCTGTTTATCATTCCAGGCAGATAACAGAGTCGATCTCGGGTCGCGTTCAGATCGACCGCCTCTCAGAGAATGAGTTTGGCAGCCTGTTGCCGCCATTGTTTTACGTGGGTTTCAAACGGGTGATGGATTTTCTGTGTGCGGTGGTCCTGTTGCCTTTTTTGCTGCCGGTGCTACTGTTTTTCGCTTTGTTAATCAAGCGCGATAGCCTTGGTCCTGTGTTTTTTTATGCAGCCACGTGTGGGCTACCGTGGACGCTCGTTCAATATGTTTAAGTTTCGTAGCATGTACCATGATATGAGTGGGGAAGACTTCACGGGGGATGACCCACGCATCACGCCGCTTGGTCGTAAGTTAAGGCGCTACCGGCTGGATGAATTGCCTCAGATTTTTAATATTCTGCGTGGTGAGATGAGCTTTATTGGCCCGAGGCCCGAGGCGGTTTCGCTTTCTGAGTGGTACGAGCAGGATGTACCATTTTCCGCTATCGACACGTAGTCCGTCTGGGGATAAGTGGCTGGGCCCAGGTGGAGCAGGGCTACTTGGCTGAAGTGGATGGTATGACGCGCAAGCTGCAATATGATTTCTACTATATCAAGCATTTTTCACTGTGGCTGGATGTGTTGATCATTCTGAAAACAGTGCGGATTATTTTTACCGGCTTTGGGGCACGTTAGTACTATTAAATTAGCTTTTTGAAGGTTAACTTTTTTGATTTTAGTTTGGTTTGTTGTTAACAGTAAGCTTTATATTTTTTTAAAGGAAAATATGAAAATTATAGTTTCTTTAGTTTCTAATCCTGGTACTACTGATGCGCGTGTTATGAAGCAAGCACGGTCTTTAGCTCGTGCTGGTCATAAAGTATATATATATGGTAGAATTGCAGCTGGATTTTCTGAATACGAATACATAAATGATAATATACATGTATATAGATTTGAATGTTTTTCTGAAAATTTAGTAAAAAAAAATAAAATCGAAGAAATGCTGTCACCAGCTGGTGTAGACGTAGTAAATTTATTTTCTTCGTATCTAAATTCTTATTTTAACTCTATTAACGCTTTAGCTAGCCTTCTACCCGAGAGAAATATTTTATTATCAAAACTATATGCTGTAAACGATAAGATAAATAACATTAAAATAAAAAGGAAAAAATTACTCAAAGTTATGAACTCTGATTATAAAGAATTATGTCCAATGTTATCTATTGGTTTTTTTTCTTACAGACAGTTTGATAAAAGAAAAGCATACAATAGTAATAAATTAGAATTTGATAGGCTTTGTTTAGAAATTGAGGAAGGAAAAGAGGAAAGAGAAAGGTTAAAGAAAAAGTTGCGGTGTTTTGATAAAGATAACAATAGAGAAAAATATTGCAATAAAATTAAAGAACAGTTGTATTATGTTCGATATTTCTTTTATGCTACAAACCTTCTAGACTTTGTTGGTGATATATCTCCTGATGTTATTCACTCCCATGATCTTCATCCATTATTAGGAGCTGTGCTCCTTTCAAAGAAAACAGGTGCAAAAGTTGTTTACGACGCACATGAGATAGAAGTAGAGCGCGTTCCACCTTTGCCGGTTGAGAAAAAGAGCTTTATTGATAGTTTGGAAAGAGGGCTATTCAAAAAAATTGATCATATTATAACTGTATGTAATTTTGCTGTTGATTTTTATGATGAACGTTTTCCTGGCTGCCGTCCCACTCTTGTAATGAATTCCCCAGAAATAAATATAGATAAATACAAAAATAATTTCTTTGATATTAAACATCTAACTGGGCTGAATCCGAAGGATAAAGTGATTATTTATGTCGGTGGTATTGGAAGAGAAGCTAGAGGGTTAGATAAGCTTATACTTTCAATGGCTAAATTAGAGGATTTCTATTTAGTCATTTTAGGCCCCAGACATGAAAGTAATGATTGTTGGCTCCTTAACCTTGCAAAAGAAGCTAACGTTGCAGAACGTATACATATGCTGCCTAGCGTTCCATCAGATATTGTCGTACCTACGATCCAGACAGCTGACTTAGGTGTTTGTCTAATCCAGGATGTATCTTTAAGCTATAGATATTCCATGCCCAACAAATTATTTGAAATGGCGTTTGCCGGAGTTCCTATTGTTGTATCTAATTTGCCAGAAATGTCAGGTTTTATAAAAGAGCTTAATATAGGTGTGGTGGTTGACCAAGCAAATCCTGACGATATTGCTATAGGTATATTGAAAGCTTACACTTATAAAAAGATGCACGCCGATTTTTCAGAAATAAATAAATTTTTGGAGGAAAAATACTCTTGGCATGCTCAGGAAAAAAACTTGCTTAAAGTTTATAGCATGTTAGTTTGATAATGTAATGAGCGTGAAGTCTGGCTATTGTTTTTTTAGGTGGGTATTACTGGAGCGCTCTAATTCTCATTGGTAAGAAATATAGATTAATTGGCTGTCGGAATTATAAGCTAATAAAAATTAGCTACCTCTGGATTAGTTTAGAATGAGGCTTAAGCTTTCATCTTAAGGTTCCTAAAATTAGAGCTTAGACTTCATTGGTGATTTGTTTTATGACTTATGCTTCTTGCCCCGCTTTACCAACCGAAGTGAGCAGAGGGTTAAGTCGACGTCATGAAGTGACCCCCTCCAGAGCTGCACAGGCTATAGTGCAGCTATTAGGAGGATGATATGAGCAGAACCCTCAGTTCCCCACCTTATGGCTATCGTCGTCTGGCGTGTGTGCTGGGTGAGAACCGCAAACCGATCCAGCGCATCCTGCAGTTGAAGAACTGGCAGGTACGCAAGCGAACCGCAGGGCTTCCGGCCGCGTGCCCGGAGTCTGCCCTCAGTGACCACACGACCGAATGAGCGTTGGGCCACTGATCTGACGCACGGTTGGTGCGGCAAGGACCGACGGGCCAGCCTGGCGGTGATCATCGATTGCTGCACGCGAGAAATTCTCGGTTGGCGATTATCGGACAATGGCAGCAGCAAGACCGCAGAAGCCGCGCTAGAAGAGGCTCTGGTGTAACGATTCGGCGCGCTGGGTCGTATTCATCAACCTCTGGCACTGAGATCGGATAATGGCCTCGTATTCAGCAGTCGGTATTACACGGCGACAGTGAAGGCCTATGGGCTTACCCAAGAGTTCACGACGCCATATACACCGGAGCAGAACGGGCTTGTCGAGCGCTTCTTCCGATCATTGAAGGAGGAGTGCATCTGGCAGCATCGATTTGAGTCGTTGGGCCAAGCTAGAGCCGTTCTCGGGCGCTGGATGCGGTACTACAACGAAGAACGGCCACATCAGTCACTAGGCTATGTGGCACCCCGAGCACACCCTGCAATAGCTGCGTAGGGTGTGCAAAAACCAGGGGGGCATTACACGCCAACCTTCAACACACCCAGGTTGTCATTGAGGCATGGCGACGGGAGTACAATGTAGAACGACCGAAGAGGAGTCATGGAGGGCTGGCACCTTCAGCCTATGCCGAGCAACTGGTGGTAAAACACGATAAAGTTACTTCTGACTTTAAACTCGGATGCTACTGAAGATGGGGTAACGTCGCGGCCTATACAAAATTTATTCGAAGTTAAGAAGGATATCAAAAAACCTCACAGACATGCCAGGGGGAATAATCTGAAATTCAGTTACCGAAGGTGATCCAGCTATTGGTTGAATTCATGTTTTCTCTTTGAAGGCTGCTATGATATAGTTTTACTTTCTCTAAAGTTAGCTATAAGAAAAGGTAATAAAGTGGTTTATAAATTTTATTAGTTATAAAGCCCCAATGGAGGTTCTAAAGATAATGCAAATTATTATTAATTTTAAGTAAAAGTTATATAATATGTTTTTCTTGAAGATTTTTGAAAATCTCATAAGGTAAGGGGGGGATTAATATTAATACTTGTGATAGAAAAAAGGAAGAGCTAGAACTCTTTCAGTTACTATGTTGTGCTGGGGATGACAATGAGCTATTACGTACCCAGCTACTTAATATACACGAAGCGCTTGAAGATGAATTAAGAAAACAGAAAGTTGAAGAATACCTTTTTCGACCAAAGCATCAGGCTAGTGAAGTTGAAAAAAGAAATATCAATCAAACTCCTGTAAGAATTTACAGTTATGGAGAGCAATCGCTTAGCGAAATACAAGAAAGTATATCACTTCGAAAAGCTAAAAATACGACTACTAATAATGAATCAAAGTCTCGAGACTCCGCCTATCAATTGGCTGTTATAAAAGAAGAAAATGAGCTTTTATTTACTCAATTAAAGATTGCACAAGAGGCATTAGAGGAAGCTTTCTTTTTATCAAAACTTAATAATAATCGCGAAGCTGCTGAGTTTAACAACCCAACCCCAAAAACAACCCCAAAAACAAAAAAACAGAAAATACCAATATGGCGATTTAAACGAGGCCGCAGCCATACTGTAGTCGCCATTGCAAAAAAATTAGCTAAAGAAATTTATCATAGAGCAAAGCAGCTTATTTGAGAACAGTTAACACTGTTCTCCTTGTAAAAGATGGTTCTGGAACTATAGCTAATCATTTTCTCAATTGACAACGAAGCAATATTGAGTTGAGCAAGATGAATAATTGGTTGGATATAATGAATGCTAATGCAATCAAACTGTAAAAAATCCGTGGAAAATTTTTAATTATTAGTGCTTTATTTAATCAATAATATGTGGATATTTTATGAATTTCGATAATTCAAACAGAAAATTACGCTTTGGCTATTTAGAACTGCAATCGCAAGCAGAGCAAAAATATAGAAATAAAGACTATGAAGCAGCTTATAGTCTTTATTTAGCTTGTATGAAAAGTGTTCCCTATGATTTTTTATCCTATAAAAGAATTTGCAATATTTATGAGGAAACTGAAGCTGAGGTGGGTTGCTTTAATGATTTGGTTGAGTTGAAAGAAAATTATTTAAGGTATGTTGGCAAAAAAAGACCAATATTTAATCAAAAAAATATTGCCGGCATATTGGGGAAGCTGGCGATGAAAGCAAATTTGAAATCTAATATAACCCTTAAAGATTCGTTAAATTTTTTAGGACAAAAACGAAAAGAAGAAAATAAAGATAGACCTACAGTTGTCATATTGACATGTATTTGGCAACGGAGAGATCTAACTGAGGTTTTTTTATCTTATTACAAAAGATTAGTTTCAGAATTAGAAGCTGATATTGATTTAAAACTATTAGCTGTAGGTTCCGAAGGAGAGGAGTCAAAAGAGCTCGTAGAGAAATATGGATTTATATATCTTGAGCATAGCAATTCTCCATTAAATAAAAAATGGGAGGCTGGACTTAAAAAAACTAAAGGCCTAAATCCGGATGCTGTAATAATTCTTGGTTCTGATGATTTTCTTCCAGTAAAAGTATTTGATATTTATCGATCTTGGATTGATCGCGGAGTTTTATGCGGCGGTTTTACTGACGGTTACTTTGTTGATATTTCAAACCCCATAGAATCTATATATTGGGGTGGTTATGGTGGAATGGAAAAAAATGCTGGGATGCCTTGGCGAATAAATGAAACAATGGGCATGGGAAGGTTCTATTCCTCAGACTTACTTGAGATCATAAACTATTCTCTGTGGGAAGGTGAGGATATAAACCGCGGGTTAGATGGTAGAGCTAAAGAGCGAGTAATAAGCTTTGGTTTATTACCAGTCAATGATGCTAATACATTGATATATAAAGAGGGTGGAACAGTTTATAGGTTGGGACAAGTTGGGATATCGCTAAAAGAAAATAATATTTATGCAGTTGATATTAAAATACCAAACTCTTCTGTTACACCGTTAGTGAATTTTTATCGAAGTTTGAACTCAGTCAAAAAAATTTCAAACTCTCTCAAGAATGTTGAGAAAGAATTTGGATATCGACTTTATTCAGAATTTAAAGTATTAAATAGAAAGTATAAGAGTAACGATTTTGATGATAGTGCAGGACTTTTAAAAAGTACACCTTCGTTAGATGAGCTTTTTGAGTTTATCTATCTTCAGCTGGATATGATGTTTAAGAGGAGTGACCATGGTCTTGCTCCTGGTGAAAAAGGGAGATTATATGGTTGGTACTGGGGGTATTATGGTAGAGTTTTGATCGATCTATATCGTGCTTCAGGAGAAAGGCGTTTTGATGATTTATTTTTAAATACTTGTTATAGACTTTTAGATGAAAGAGATGATAATTTGGGACTTATTGATGAAGAAAGAGGTAGGGTAGTTGCTTCATGGGGGGGTAAGTTTAAGAATAACAAACGTGCAAATGAGATTACTACTGCAGGTTTGATAACGTTGCCTATGTCAGAGTATGCTTCGCTATTTGGAAACAATTTGATAGGCAATCAAGCTATAATAACTCTTTCTGAGTTTTTAGGTGAAGAAGAAAAAGCTAGTTTCGGCAGTTATTTTACGCATAAGTCAGACGAAGTGGTAGAGGCAATTAATCATGCAAATTTATATGCTGCGTCGTTAGCACATGCGTCTAAATTGGAGCAAGCTCCTTGCGTTTTTAGAAGATTAGCTTTAGATATTTATAATTACTACAAATATTTCCTAACTAAAAGTGAATCTGGTCTAGTTAAGTGGCCATATTCGCCTTCCCCATCTGATAATCCTCATAAAATGAAAGCAGAAGCAATCTGGAAAGCTGGCGCGTCAATTGAGTTACCAGTTGCTTTGTCAGAAGCTGGTTTAATAAAAAATTCTGATCCTATCCTGCAAGATCTAAGTAGTATGCTCATACATAATAAGATTTTTAATGAGGGTGGCCTGCCACATTTTATTGATGATGATTCCAATATTTCTATTACTGAGCGTCATGATGGTACCAGTTTGCCGGGTTTTATTCCTTCCTGGGTTCAGTTGAATGATTTAAATCTTATTATTAAAATAATTAATGTCGTAAGTCGTAATTCTCCAAAATTTCCTAATGGCTGGCTTGGGGAGCAATACCCCAATAAGGGGGGCAGTAGAGCCATGATTATGGCGTTAGCTCATTTAAGATTACACTACCCTCATTTGTTTAGTTAAAAGCTAGGTTTTCAAGAATTAAAAAATAACATGGCGTTTAAGGCATTTGCGCCCAGAATCATACTATGATATCTGTGAAATTCCCTGCTGACCATTGGCTTGTGAATGTCTCACTCCCAGGTTGAGTAGCGCTACACTTTAGAGTCCGATCCTATGCGTAAGGAGATTGGATATGAAGAAGCGTTTCAGTAAGAACAGATCATTGGTTTCCTGGGCGAAGCAGAAGCGGGACTGCCCATCAAGGAGCTATGCCGTCGGCACGGCTTCTCAGTGGCTAGTTACTATCTATGGCGTAGCAAGTTTGGCGGCATGAGCGTACCCGATGCCAAGCGACTCAAAGAACTCGAAGCCAAAATGGGCATTTGAAAAAGCTGCTCGCTGATTCGCTACTAGAAATGGAGGTCACTCGCGAGGCGCTGATGAAAAAGTGGTAAGCGCGTTTTCACGCCGAGACGTGGTGCGCTTTATGGTGTCACGTGGCCTGAGTGAGCGCCGAGCACTGCGTGTCATTCGTATGAGTGCCAGATCAGAATTCTGTGGGCGCGCTATGCTGCCATGGGCTCTGTTTTTAATTGAACCTGGAAAACCCAACCAAAACGCCTACATCGAATCGTTCAATGGGCGCTTTCGAGATGAATGCCGGAATGAGCGTTGGTTCACCAACCTTCATCACGCCCAAGTTGTAATTGAGGTATGGCGGCGGGAGCACAACGAAGAAAGACTGAGGAAGAGTCTTGGAGGGCTGACACCTTCAGCTTATGCCGAGCAACTGGTAATAAAACACGATAAAGTGGCTTCTGACTCTAACCTTGGCTGCTACTGAAGATGGGGTGGCGTCTAGCTCTCTCTTGCATTTTTTTAACGCCTATTATAAAGAGGATACGCGTGGTAATCTAAATAAAGTACTAATAAAGTCATTTCTATCGCCATAGTATAGATCAAGTCGAGTGCTCTTATGAAAAATAATATTGATGTTTTTAATAAAAATAATGATGCTGAGTCTTTAATTAAACTAGCTAAAACATATATTTATAATGAGGATTATTTCAATGCTAATGAAGTCTACAGCTTTTTATTAAGGGGAGAAAAAAAAGCTATAGGTTTGATTATCTCTAAGGCTCATGCATTAAAAAACCAGCACCGACTAGATGAAGCTATCGACCTATTAGAAATGTCAGTTAGTGTTGGTGTTTATAATTGCAGGTCTTTACACACTTTGGCATCTTTTTATCGTGATAAAAAACATTGGATGAAAGCCGAGCAGTTTATTTGGGATATAATTAATTTGGACCCTGAATATTCTCAGCTAATTAGCTTTGCAACTTTTGCGGCTGACATTTTAAGAAAACTAGGATATATAAGTACTGCGTACAGCATTCTGTTATCTTCTATCTATTTTTCCGAATTTTTATGCCTTAGCATCCCTTTAACTACCATTGCAATTAAAGAAGAACTTGAGTATGAAATTTATTCTGGGTATTCAATCGAAGTTTCTTATCGGTTTTATGATGCTGTTTACCAGACTTCTGATAAATATGCATCGAGTTCAGAAGACTCCATTTATACTCCTGCTTGGGATAAAGTTGTTAATTATTTTAAGGATAATGATGTTTTAAGTGTTATTGATATTGGATGCGGTCCTGGACAATTTGCTGAGTATGCACTTAAAAGACTTCCTGCACTTGATTATACAGGTTTTGATTATAGTGCTGTTGCTATTTCACAAGCTAAACAAAGAGAAATTGCCGGAAAGTTTATTAAAGGGAATGCTTTTTCATCGGATATGCTAGATCCTAACAGTGAAAATAATTTATATATCCTGCTTGAGGTGCTTGAGCATATTGAAAAGGATGTTGAGCTTTTATCAAGTATATCAAGCGGGGCTTCAGTTGTTTTCTCAGTACCTAATTTTGACTCATTTGGACATGTTCGTTTTTTTTTAGATGAAAAAGAAGTTACGGATAGGTATGGTTATATTTTTTGCGATTTGAATATTGAAAGGGTGGTTTTAAAAGGCTACTCAACTATATTTTTAGGGTTTGGTAAGGTTAAATGATTTTTGGTTTTGTTATGAATGTGGTTTTCTTTTTATTTGGGTTTCTGGTTGCTTAGTTTGTAAAAATGCTTTAGCAGATGGGTGAAAAACTCACCTTTAATCTCTTTTGGCTTCAACCAGTTTTTTTGAGCCAAAGTGCTTTAGTTTCATAGCCAATTGTTTCGAAACGGTCGAGGTGTTAAAGTTAATAAATAGAACTACCGACCTTTCCTAGTATGAGTTTTACCTTTATTACCACGGGAAAGATTGCTGCTGGTCTGCCCTTGAGCTGCACGTTGAGGCTGTAGAAAAACCCGCGGACGCCTAAGTTTTGGTAGGATCGAGGAAACAGACGAGGAGTGGTCAGCATGCCGCGCTTCAAGGCTTATAACTACGATCAGAACGCCATGGTGGTGATCAACTACCAGGATCAGCTCCAGCCAGGTACCTTTGAACACGCCGTGCACTACCTGATCGAGTACAAGCTCGACTTATCCGTTTTCCATCCCAAGTACCGCAACGATGCGACCGGTCGGCTGGCCTACGATCCGGCCATCCTGCTTAAGATTATCCTGTTTGCTTACTCAAAAGGCATCACCTCCAGTCGCGAGATGCAGTGGAGCTGCGAGACCAATATTATTTTCAAAGCCCTTTCTTGCGATACCGTTCCCCACTTCACCACACTGGCCAGCTTCGTTAGCCGCCATGTCGATGAGATTGAAGTGCTGTTCGAACAAGTGCTGCTGGTGTGCCACGAACAAGGCTTGCTAGGTAACGAACTCTTTGCGATTGATGGCTGCAAGATGTCCTCCGATGCCTCAAAAGAGTGGTCTGGCACGTTCAAAGAATTGGACGAGAAACGTGAGAAACTGAGAGGCCTGATTCGGCATCACCTACTGGAGCACTACGCGCGTGATGAGGCCGAGACGGAAGCCGATCTGGATCGGGATATCCGACGGGCCAAGACGATTCTCTCGCTAGATACCGCCATGAACAAAGTGGATCGTTTCCTAAAGACGCACAGCCCAAGGATGGGCCGGGGGAAGCGAATCAAGGAAGTGAAGAGCAATCTGACCGATAACGAAAGTGCCAAAATGACGACCAGCAAGGGCACGATCCAGGGCTATAACGGTGTCGCCACGGTGGATAAAAAACACCAGATCGTCATTGACGCTCAGGCCTTTGGTGAAGGCCAGGAACACCACACTTTGCAGCCCGTACTGGAAACGGTCGAAGCCCGTTTTCAGAAGCTGGAGATTGCGGAAAATATCTACCAGCAAGGCACCGTCGTCACCGCGGATACCGGCTTCGCCAATGAAGCGAATATGAAGTACCTGCACGAACGACAGATCAATGGCTACATCCCCGATAACCAGTTCCGCAGCCGAGATCCGAAGTTCGCCGACCAGAAAGACAAATACGGCAAGCGCCATCAGAACCTGCCGGACAAAGGCTGGCGAGAGACGACGCCCGCCAGCGCGTTCCAATTTGATCCTGTAAAGCTAACGTGTATCTGTCCAGCTGGCGAAAAGCTGACCTATCGAGGGCAGCGGGAAGCCGACAATGGCAAGATCCGGGTGCACTTCGAAGGCCGTTTACTGCAATGTCGGCATTGCCCAAAGAAATACCGGTGCATGCAGAACCCAAGCTCGGCCGACCATCGCAACGGCGCTGGGCGACAAGTGTCTTTTATTATCGGGAACAATAACTTACCCAATTATACCGGCTGGTAAGCGATCCAATAAACCCATCTACCTAATCTCGTGAGGGCTGATCACACTGGTGATCTCTTTGGTTTTGGAGATCGTCATGACCTGTGAACTCAACCCCACTCAGGCCTTTTGGTTGGGCCATCTCTATCATGCCTCAGCGCTGAATATGCCGTTAAGTGATTACGCCGACTCACAAGCGTTACCCCTCACCGACCTGCTGACATGGGAGAAGCGGTTAAGCGTGCAAGGCTTGCCGGTGCCACCACGCTGCCGTCCCGCGCGGTTTTTGTCGGTGGAGGTGGTGACATGATCCGCCCTGGTACCGACCTGACGGTTTATTTATGCCGCGAACCCGTGGATATGCGCAAGCAAATCGATGGGTTGGCCTTGCTGGTCCAGGAGGCCATGGACTTGAACCCGTTCGATCAGGCGCTGTTTGTGTTCGGCAACCGCCAACGCGATAAGGTGAAGCTGCTATTCTGGGAACGTAACGGCTTTGTGGTGTGGTACAAGCGCCTGGAGCGCGAGCGATTTAAATGGCCAACGCATCTGGAAGGCGACACGGTGACGCTGACCGGTCAGGAACTGAACTGGCTGCTGGATGGCGTTAACCTTAAGGCCATGCAACCTCATAAAGCGTTGTATTTTCAGCAGGTTGGTTAGTTTTTTCTCCTGTCTCAGCGGTGTTTTTGGTATACTCGGTAGTATGCAAAACGCCGATTCTTCCTCGCCAACGATCTCCCAGCTTGAGCGCAAGCTGGCCGCTGCTGACGCTGAAAATGCGCGGCTATTGGCGTTGATGGAGAAAAAAGAAGCCCAGTGGGAAGCCACCAAACAATCGCTGTTTGAACAGTTCCGGCTGGCCCTGGAGCGTCAGTTCGGTCCTTCCACCGAGAAGTATCAGGTGGATCAAAAGGACCTGCTGATCAACGAAGCCGAAGTGGCGGTTGACGAGGAAGACGGCGACACCGACGCAGCGGACAACGAGGCGGTTAATGACACCGTGGCCGAGCCCACGGCGCCGGCGAAGAAACGCCGCTCTCGGGGTGGCCGGGTAGCGTTGCCGCCCGAGCTTCCACGGGTTGAGGTGGTGCATGATCTCCCTGAAGAGGCACGTCACTGTCAGGATGATGGCACCGCGCTCACGGTCATCGGCGAAGAAGTGAGCGAGGAACTGCACGTCGTGCCCGCCTGGGTGGAGGTGATCCGTCATGTGCGACGTAAGTATGCGTGCCGAACCTGCGAAGACGGCGTCAAGACTGCCCCGGCGCCCGCTAAGTTACTGCCGAAAAGCAATGCCAGCGCCACGCTGCTGGCCTATGTCGCCACCGCCAAGTACCAAGACGCCTTGCCGCTGTATCGGCAAAGCCAGATTTTTGCCCGCCATGGGGCGGAGATCCCCCGCAATACGCTGGCCCGGTGGATGGTGCAGGCCGGTGAACGCATCGCCCCGCTGATCGAGACGCTACGCCGACACCTGCTCCGTTCCCTGCTGATCCATATGGATGAAACGACGCTCCAGGTGAACCAAGAAGCGGATCGCAAAGCCAGTGCCACCTCTTACATGTGGGTGCAGCGCGGGGGGCCGCCAGGCCAACAGGTGGTCTTGTTCGATTATGACGCCAGCCGTGCCGGGCGAGTGCCTGTGCGCCTGTTGGGTGACTATGCAGGTCGCTTGGTCACCGATGGCTACGAAGGCTACGCCGAGGTGGTGCGTCGCAATGGGATCACCCAGGCGGGCTGTTGGGCACATGCACGGCGCAAGTTCGTCGAGGCGCAAAAAGTGCAGCCCAAAGGCAAAACCGGCAAAGCGGACTGGGCGCTGAACCAGATCCGTAAGCTGTACGGCGTGGAAAAACAGGCCAAAGCACTTGAGCCCGAAGCACGCCACAGGCTGCGTGAGCAGAAGAGCCAACCCTTAATCGCTCAACTGCGCACCTGGCTCGACAAGTCACTGGCGCAGGTGCTGCCTAAAAGTGCGCTGGGAAAAGCCCTGCACTACCTGGATCATCAGTGGCCGCGCCTGACCCGGTTCCTCGATGATGGCCTGATCCCGCTGGACAACAACCCGGCCGAAAATGCCATCCGCCCGTTCGTCGTCGGCCGCAAAAACTGGCTGTTCAGCCATACGCAGAGCGGCGCTCACGCCAGTGCGGCGATCTACAGCCTGATCGAAACCGCGAAAGCCAATGGCCTCTCGCCCTACGACTACTTACAACACGTCTTCAAGACACTGCCCACCCTCAACGATGATGAACTGACGACGCTGCTGCCCTGGCAGTGGAAAGAGACCTTACCGGTCTAAGCGAAGCTTGCATAGATGGGGTTTATGGCGCGCTTACACCGGCTGGATGAAGCACCGAGTCGATAGCCCCAAGGGCAAAGAAATTTACAGTCATCGAATGTCAGTCGTAGAGCCGGTGTTCGGCAATATTGGCACGACAAAAAGACTGAACCGCTTCAGCCTTCGGGGTAAGAAAAAGGTGCAAGGTCAGTGGCAGCTATACTGCTTGGTGCACAATATTGAGAAGCTAGCGAATTATGGCCATTTGGACGCGTCATGAAGGGCTTGGAGTGGGGTATGTTGCTTTGTGAGCGCAAAACACTGTCTTCAACTGGCTTAAGCTGGGCGCTCAAGTGGCTAAATGCCGACATTAAGATTACTCAGCCAGATGACCGGCTGGGTAAATAAATAAGGATAACAGGCGGTGGAGATGGCTCGAAATCAGGTTTTTCTACAGCCTCGTTAAAATGCAAAATTGTTGACTAGGTCTGATTGGCGAATCAAGTGCTAAAAAATTGAATAAGTGGTTTGCTCTTTTTAATATTAACGGCTTATATTTTTCGAGCGAGAAGCCGTATGCGGACACTTGGTACGCCATTAATTGATCCTCTAAACAGCTACCAGAACTTAGCTAGACTAAGTCTCTCCTTCAACGGCATAACCCCTTAATAGGCAGCCCTATCTATATTTCATCAAAAAACATGTTGCTGTTTTATTGCTTTTTTTATATTCGGTTTCCTTTTTTAGCATCGAACTCTCAAGCTTATAGCTACCCAAGCGAGAGTTGAAATCGGCTGACGTAAGCATCATTACAGCCACATCCAGTGTTTGTTTGGTCATGTGAACTGGTGCGAGAACTTGCTATCACTAATATTGTAAGGTGGGCTTTTTTTTCAGTATGGATGAACAGTTTGTGGTTATTTTCTTGATTATTTTGATACCTATAGTTATACTTCACGGTGATTTTATGTAGAAGACCTTTAGTAAACAGATATCGATGCCTTTTAGTCTAAATGCTTTCCTACGGAGTCCTGATTAAAATGGCAATTTTATTAATGATAGAGTGATTTTGAAATGACCCCATATGATCGTGTAGAAAAGGAAAAGGAAAAGGAAAAGGAAAAGGAAAAGGAAAAGGAAAAGGAAAAGGAAAAGGAAAAGGAAAAGGAAAAGGAAATAGAAGAGCTTCGTCAACGCTTAAAAAAATTGATTAATATTCATGCTAGTGAACGAGCTGAGTTGGCAGATAAGATAAGTTGTCTTTTAAAAGAAAATGAAGCCCTTAATAAGTTGCTTGAAATGAAAAAATAACTCTAGATAAGAGTTGATTCTATTAACTTACTTTGCTTATAGAGCCTAGGATTTTTAATCTCTATATGCTAAAAGCTGAAAAAAGCAATAACAGTTGCCTTCTGAAATGCTGAATTTTTCTTTTTTATTCCTTCTTATCAAATTCTATTTACCCGATTGCCATACCCCTCTGATGAGCAGTTTACCCCTACTCAGTGAAGCGTGTAAGTAATACAGCTAATTCGCTGTTTGATTGAAGTGACCCCCTCCAGAGCTGCACTGGCTATAGTGCAGCTATCAGGAGGATGATATGAGCAACGAACCCTCAGTCAAACGCTGGACCGCCAAGCGCAAAGCCGCTGTGGTCATGGATATCTTCAAGGGCAAGACCACCGTCGCTGAAGTGGCTCGACAGCATGACCTCACCGTCTCGGAAGTCGAGGGCTGGATGGAAGAAGCCCAACGCAATATGGAGAACGGGTTCCGAGCCCGTCCCAAGGATATCCGCGAGCAGTACGAGTCCGATCTGCGGGAAACCAAGGAGGCGCTGGGCGAAGCTCACCTGCAGATCTATGCATTAAAAAAGTTCAAACGCCTGCTCGACGAGGACGAGAACTCGTAAGGTCGTTGCAGGCGGAACTGGCCCAGGAGGGCCACGTGGTATCCCTCGTCAAGCTATGCCAGTGGCTGGGGCTCCCCCGGCGGACGCTGTACTATCGTCCCAAACCGCGTCGCCGGGTGATCAATACCGATCTAGCCGCTCGGGTAAAGCTGGCTCTGGAGGGATTCCCCACCTATGGCTATCGTCGTCTAGCGTGTGTGCTGGGTGAGAACCGCAAACCGATCCAGCGCATCCTGCAGTTGAAGAACTGGCAGGTACGCAAGCGACCGCAGGGCTTCCGGCCGCGTGCCCGGAGTCTGCCCTCAGTGACCACACGACCGGATGAGCGTTGGGCCACCGATCTGACGCATGTTTGGTGCGGCAAGGGCCGACGGGCCAGCCTGGCGGTGATCATCGATTGCTGCACGCGAGAAATTCTCGGTTGGCGATTATCGGACAATGGCAGCAGCAAGACCGCAGAAGCCGCGCTGGAAGAGGCTCTGGTGTATCGATTCGGCGCGCTGGGTCGTATTCATCAACCTCTGGCACTGAGGTCGGATAATGGCCTCGTGTTCAGCAGTCGGCATTACACGGCGACAGTGAAGGCCTATGGGCTCACCCAGGAGTTCACGACGCCATATACACCGGAGCAGAACGGGCTTGTCGAGCGCTTCTTCCGATCATTGAAGGAGGAGTGCATCTGGCAGCATCGATTTGAGTCGTTGGGCCAAGCTAGAGCCGTTCTCGGGCGCTGGATGCGGTACTACAACGAAGAACGGCCACATCAGTCACTAGGCTATGTGGCACCCCGAGCACACCCTGCAATAGCTGCGTAGGGTGTGCAAAAACCAGGGGGGGCATTACACGCCTCTCTTGGCATACCAACGGTATTGATCTGCCGTTTGTGGAAGCGGTAGAGCAGGGCGCGTTTGACCCAAACCAAACGATTCCTTCACCCTCCCAAAAACCGCTGCAGGTACTGTATGCTGGTAACTTAGGTGTTGGTCAAGCCATTGAAGATATTGTGCCACAGTTGGCCCAACGCTTGGGCGACCGGGTCAAGTTTCGCATTATCGGCGGCGGTGCGGGGGCAGATGCACTGCGCGAGCGGGTTGCGGCAATGGGGCTGGATAACGTGGTTGTAGAGCCGCCAGTTTCTCGCGAGGCGTTAATTGGCGCTTATCAAGCAGCCGATGTGCTTTTTCTGCATTTGAATACGCTACCTTCTTTGAATAGCGTGCTGCCATCTAAACTGTTCGAATATGCGGCTACGGGTAAACCGATATGGGCGGGGTTGCCGGGGTATTCTGCGTGCTTTGTACAGCGTGAAATCGAGAATGCGGCGGTGTTTGAGCCTGGCTCGGTGGAGAGTGCCGTTAAGGTACTGGAGTCATTAACAATAGGGATTACACCTCGCCAACGGTTTGTCGCCAAATGGCGCAGGGATAAGATTATGGATGCCATGGTGAATGAGGTGAAGATGTTGGTGAATCATGAAGCGTGAATATCAACGTCGCCATTCACGTTGGTATGAGCTACTGCTGTTTAGCTTGACGTTCCACCTGGTGGTGGGGATGTCATTAGCACTTTTATTACCAGGTTTGGAGCGCTGGGGCTGGGGGTTTTGGGAATATCTGCCGGATGTACGTCGTAATACGCTAGTGGCTATCGGGCTTGCGTTTATTGCATCAGCATTAACCTTGCGGCGTATGTCGCGCTTTCCCAGAGCCCAGTTGGGCGCCAACATCATGCCTACGGTCTCGGTCGCGTTTTTGGTGGTGGTGGCTATTTTGTTTTTTACCCGCGAGGGGTACACCCGTCAGGTAATGTTGAGCGGCTATTTAGTTAGCTTGGCGTGGTTTTATGTCGGTTATTTTTTAGGCCGGCGCTTTCGTAATTTAAAGTTTGCCGTGGTCCCGTTTGGAGATACTCATCGCTTGCGCGGTAACACCAAGGTAGATCTTCGTGTGCTGGAGTCCCCCAGTCTGATAGGGTTGCGGGTTGATGGGGTGATGGCAGATCTGCGCGCTGAGGATTTGCCCCCAGAATGGCAGAAGTTTCTGGCTACCTGCACGCTATGCCATATCCCCGTTTATCACTCACGGCAGATATCAGAGACTATCTCCGGTCGTGTGCAGATTGACCGCCTCTCGGAAAATGAATTCGGTAGCCTGTTGCCACCGCTGTTTTATGTGGGCTTTAAGCGGGTGATGGATTTTATTTGTGCTGTGCTTTTGCTCCCTGTATTGCTTCCCGTGCTACTGGTGATTGCTTTGTTAATTAAGCGCGATAGCCCAGGGCCGGTGTTCTTTATGCAGCCGCGAGTGGGCTACCGCGGCCGCCCGTTCAACATGTTCAAGTTCCGTAGCATGTACCACGATATGAGTGGGGAGGACTTCACCATTTCCGGTGATGACCCGCGCATTACCCCCTTGGGGCGTGTGTTGCGGCGTTACCGGCTGGATGAGTTACCCCAACTGTTTAACGTGCTGAAAGGCGAGATGAGTTTTATCGGCCCACGGCCGGAGTCGGCTTCGCTTTCCGAATGGTACGAGCAGGATGTGCCGTTTTTCAGCTATCGCCATGTGGTGCGGCCAGGGATCACTGGCTGGGCGCAGGTAGAGCAGGGCTACGCGGCGGAAGTGAACGGCATGACGCGCAAGCTGCAATACGATTTTTATTACATCAAGCATTTTTCGTTGTGGTTGGATGTGTTGATCATTCTTAAAACCGTACGGATTTTGTTTACCGGGTTTGGGGCGCGTTAGATTTGCGTTTTGTGGCGGGATAATTGCTGATCGCTCAACAAGTTGTGCTCCTACGAACCCCGCTTGCACTTGGTTTTGTGGAAGCTGCCAGCTTGATAGGCGCTAGGCTTGTCGGGCGATGGGTTGTCTGTAGGCGATAGCTGCGTTGGTTCGATGTTTGCTGATCGCGCTATGAATTGAGTTCTTACTCAAATTTTACCTGTGGTAACATTCCGCGTTCAAATAACGCTTGTTTTGGAATGTCCGTGAACCACTCCCCCCGTTTGAATTCCCTCCCTGTTTCTTCTCCGCTTTCGCTGTACACGTCACTGGCTGTTTTTCTGCTTTGCGCTATCGCGTTAATTGCGCCTACCGGTTATTCGCTGGGCGCGTTAATGCTGTTTCTGGGTAGCGGTGTGTTGCTGGTTAAACGCCCGTCGCTGGGGCTTTCTCGCCAGGATGTGTTGGTGATGATCGCGATGGCGGCGTTTGCGCTGGTGGGCGTGCTGGAGGCCTGGTGGGATGGCCAGGGCAGCAGTGGGGCGGATAAGCCGATACGCTTTTGGTTGGCGATTCCCGCGTTGCTGTTAGTGATCGCTTACCCTCCGCGTTTGGCCTGGTTATGGAGCGGTATTGCCTTGGGGGCCTTGGGTGCCGGTAGTTGGGCGATATGGCAGAAGTTCGGTATGGGCGTGGTTCGCGCAACGGGGCATACGCATACCATCCAGTTTGGCAACCTGAGCATGCTGCTGGGTGTGCTTTGCCTGGCGGCGTTGGGGTGGGCATTCACGCAGCCGCATCGGCGCAGGTGGGTAGCGTTTTTTATCGTGTGTGCGCTGTTCGGGGTGCTCGGGTCGCTATTTTCCGGTAGCCGGGGTGGCTGGGTAGGCATTCCATTCGTGCTGCTGGTGTTATTTCGTGCTTATGGCCCTTTGATGTCCAAACCGCTGGTCGCGGCGATGGCCATGGTGGTGATTGTCGGGGGTGTGGGTGTCTATGCCGTGCCGCAAATTGGCGTGCAGGCGAGGGTCCATGAGGCCGTCGAGCAGGTGCAGAACTACGTAGCGGGCGATAGAAGCCATACATCCGTCGGTGCGCGGTTTGAGATGTGGCGCGGCGCAGGGCATTTGATTGCTGAAAAGCCAGTCGTAGGCTGGGGAAGTAACGGCTACCGCGAGGCGATGCGCCAGTTGGGTGATGAGGGGATCATTAATAAAAAAACAGCCTACCGCTATGGCCATGCGCACAATGAATTTATCGACAGCTTTGCCAAGCGTGGGTTGATTGGTTTGGCGGTGCTGCTGGCTGTTTACCTGATCCCCATGCGTTTTTTTATCCAGCAGCTGGGCGCGAAAGATTTATCGCTACGCGCTATAGCCACTGGCGGAACGTTACTCTCCGTTACCTATATTGATTTCGGCCTGACCCAGAGCTTTTTAGCCCATAACAGTGGGGTGATGATGTTCGCGTTTTTGCTGGCGGTGTTGTGGGGTGTGTATAGCCGCCAGAGAAAGGAGCAGCCCCATGCCATGTAAAGGAACAGCTTTGTCGGGTGAAGGGGCTGGGTGCAAGAGTTGATTGTCTGTGGCGGGATAATTGCTGATCGCTCAACAAGTTGTGCTCCTACCAAAACCATGTAGCTAGCCCAGTGGCTGCTTCCAGCCCTTGTAGGGCCAGACTTGTCGGGCGAGGGGGGGCAGGTGATGATTTTGGTGGCCGGGTGCTTGCTGGTTGCTCAATGAAATGCTTCCCTACGATACCTACCTGCACCTTTGATGACCTGGAGTTGAACTTTGATTTCGATGATTAAACTGAAAACAATGCTAAAGATGATGTTTTTCGGCGCCGCCGCGATGCTGTTAACCGGCTGTGGTGGGGTGCCGTTCGTGCCGCTGATTTAGTGGCGAGATCGTTGCTGATCGCGCAACAAGTTTCGCTCCTACAAAACCCACTGACACCCAGCTTTTTAGCTGGGTGTTTGTTTCTGTGGTAGATAATTGCTGATCGCTCAATGAATTGAGCTCTTACGAAAACCTGCTGTATGCACTCAGCCTTGTAAGAGCCCGACTTGTCGGGCGATAGCCTTGGGTGGTTCTATCACTGCTGATCGCGCAATGAATTGCGCTCCAACGAAGCCAAAAATCACCACCGACAGCCGGTAGAACGGGGCTCATTGTTATTCTTTAAAATAAAGCTCTGTATTGGTATCCAGTCTCTTCCATCACCACAATTGCTGAGCATACTGTAGAATGGATAACCGTTCGTGGTTGTTCCTTACGCCCACTGTGCCTTCTGTTTGCAAACGTGAAGGGCCTATAGGTCAATATGGCCTAACGTTTTGATTATCCTATGTACCTGGAATGTTGATATACGAGTAGTACATGACTAAACGCAGCCAAGTAACGATCACCGATATCGCCAAACATGTGGGCATGACCAACATGACGGTGTCGCGTGCATTGAAAAAGCCTGAGAAGGTCAGGCCAGAGACGCGTGAGAAAATACTTGCTGCGGCAAACGAGCTGGGCTACGTACCGAACGCCTTCGCCAGCCATCTCCGAAGTCGCAAGAACCGGCTCATTGGCCTCGTGACAGCCAGCGTGGATAATCCCTTTTACAGTGAGGTGATCAAGGCAATTTCACGTGCGGCCAAGGAGCATGACTATACTATCATGCTGATCGACACCGATGGCTCGCCGGAGCTTGAGGAAGTGGCGATCGATACCCTGCTCAGTTATCAGGTGGCGGGTATCATTCTGTCGCCAGTCTCTGACGATGCCAGTTATCGCCCTGTTTACCTTGAACGCCTGCGTAATGCCAACTTGCCGGTGGTGATGCTGGATCGAACGCTGAATGTAACAGACTTCAGTCGTGTGGTATTGGACAACCACCTTGCCGGACGATTGCTTGGCGAGTTGTTGGTGAAGAAGAGCATCGAACGAGTGCTGACATTAACAGGACCACGCGGCTCACAAATCACACGGCATCGGCTAGCTGGCCTCAAAGAGGCTTATGAGGAAGGGGGCGTTCCTTTGTCACTGGAACAACGTCCAGGAGACTACACCTTACAGCCGGCCTATCGAGACATGGCCGCCCATCTTCGCCAAGGTAAGCTCCCCGACGCCGTATTCGGTTTCAACCAGTTGATCACACTGGGCGCGATGCGGGCACTGCACGATGCACATGTATCACGGGATGATGTCCTTGTCGTAGGCATCGATCGACTTCCCTATGCCGATATTTTCGATGTATCGATCCCCTGTGCGGTGCACGACACCTATCAGTTAGGGCATGAAGCATTTCGACTGCTCTTCGAGCAAATAAATGACCCCACGGCCGATGGCCGTGAGCTCACGATTTCTGCCACGCTGATACAGTAAGTCGTCTGGGAAGTTAACGTGGTCGGCATGCCGCATCCCTCGATATACCCATCGTTTCTACTGAATCACAGGGCAGCCAGGCGTTCGGCAATCTGCTCTTCAAGGCGCGACTGGTCATCGGCGAAACGGCGGATACCCTCGGCCAGCTTGTCATTGGCCATAGCGTCCTGATTGTGGCCCCAACGAAAAGCAGGCTCGTTGAGAGGTGTTGGCCGTGGGCCGCCATTGCGTGTCAGAAGCACATTGGGCTTCACTTCGCCCAATGTCGTTGCCAGTTCTTCGAGCAATACCGGCGAGATGGTCAACCGTGGGCAGCCGGCGAGTGCGAGCACTTGGTCGGCGGTGCGGAAGCTTGCGCCCATTACGACGGTATCGTAACCGCCTTGGCTAACCCGCTCGCAGACGCCACGCACGAACTGCACGCCTGGGTCGTTTTCGGGGGTGAAATTTTGCCCGGTCTCCTTTTTGTACCAGTCGGTGACGCGGCCGACGAAGGGAGACACCAGGAACACGCCAGCATCGAAACACGCCTGGGTCTGAGCATCGCTGAATAGAAGGGTCAGGTTGCAGTTGATGCCTTCTTTTTCCAATACTTCTGCGGCGCGAATACCCTCCCAGGTCGAGGCTAACTTTATCAATATTCGCTCTTTTGCCACCCCCCGCTTCTCGTAGAGTGCAACCAGCTCGTGCGCCTTGCGAATGCTGGCCTCGGTGTCGAAAGACAGCTTCGCGGCCACTTCGGTTGATACGCGACCAGGGATAAGCTTGGCAATCTCGCTGCCCATGGCCACGGCGAGGCGATCCACGGCATGTTCTGCCTGCTGATCGCGGGTATCGGCTTTGACGGCAGCGAGTTCCTGATCAATTAATGCTTGGTAACCCGGTAGTTCAAAGGCCTTGAGCAGCAGTGACGGGTTGGTCGTGGCATCGTGAGGTTGGTAGCGCTGAATGGCCTCCAGGTCACCGGTGTCGGCGACCACCATGGAGTGCTGGCGAAGCGCATCGAGCTGATAGGTCATGGCGTTTCCTTCACTTTAATCTATGTAGAAAGCATCTATGTAGAACGCATCTATTTGGTACCCACAACTTGGCACTAGTGAGACGTGAAACCGCCATCAATCGGCAGGGTAGCACCGCTGATCATTGATGCTGCCGAGCTCAGCAGGAAGGCGACCGGTAGCGCAACTTCACGAGGGCTGGCAAAGCGTCCCAAGGGAATGGCTGCCAACATCGGGTCGCGCTTGGCGGGGTCTGCCCAGGCGCGTTCGGCCATCGGGGTCAGCGTTACCGTCGGGTTGACGCTGTTGACGCGTATGCCCTTAGGGCCAAGTTCGAGACACAATACGCGCGTCATGGCATCCATGGCCGCCTTGGACGCGCAGTAGCCGAGATGCCCCGGCAGGGCGGCCATGGCCGCCTGACTGGAGACGTTGACGATACTGCCCTGGCGACCATTCGCAATCATGTGACGTGCGGCCTCCCGGGCGACCACGGCACTGGCGGTGACATTAGTGGCCATGATTTGCTCAAGGTCTTTCGCTTTAACGTCAAGCACGTCGTCGAGGATCGAGATGCCCGCACAGTTGACCAAGCCATCAAGTACAGGCATCTCAGCGAAGGCCGCGGTGACCGCCGCTTCATCGGTAATATCGACGGCCAGGGTAAGCGCCCCCAGCGATTGCTCCAGTTCGGCGAGAATGTCTCGATTGCGGCCTATCAGCACCAGGTTAGCGCCCAGCTCAGCAAGGGTCTTGGCAATCTCGAGACCGATGCCGCTGGTAGCGCCCGTGACGAGAATGCGTTGATTCTGCAGTTCGAAATTCATGGAATACATTCACTCGCTCAGTGTGTGGTTGGTATTGAGCCGATGCATGATCGGCTTGAGCGTCGGATAGAGCTGGCAATAAAGTGTGAAGAGTTCATCGTATCGACAAGCCGTCGTCTCGCATGGCGTGGCGCGCTCAACGAGGGTGCCATGCTGTAGGGGCTTGGCGAGGTCGAGCAAACCGCAAGCCTGACCGGCCAGCAGTCCAGCACCTAGTGCTGCCTCAACGCTCTCCCGGTAGGTGTGGACTGGCATGCGGGTAACGTCGGCGATGATTTGCATCCATAGATCCGACTGAGTGGCACCGCCGACCACGATCAGGTGGTCGTCGAGGGTTACTCCCTGCCGTGTGCCCGCTTCTATGTTATGCCGTAGAGCGAAGGTCACGCCTTCCAGCACGGCTCGGTAAAGATGATGGCGCTGGTGATAAAGGCTGAGCCCGATGAAACCTGCGCTGGCGTGGGCATCCCATACGGGACTGCGTTCGCCCATCAAGTAGGGCAGGAAGAGCAGGCCATTGGCCCCTGGGGGAAGTTCGCGCGCGGGCGGCTCGAGACGTTCAAAGGCACTCCCGCTCTCACCGGCGGCGGCCTTGTCCTCACCACAGAAGGTATCGACGTACCAACTAACTGAAGCACCCGCAGTAAGGGCACCGCCGAAGGTGTAAATATCCCGATCGCCGTTCAGCACATGCGGCATGCTGATGAGCCCCTCCCGGGCATCGACGCCTCGATTGATCACCCCCCAACACATGCTAGTGCCTATCATGGCGACGTGGTTGCCTGGACGGGTCGCCCCTGCCGCCAGCGTGGCCATCGCCGCATCGACGCCACCGGCGACCACGGAGATACCGGCGCGCAGGCCTAGTGATTCGGCCAGCGATGGCACCAGGCCGCCTATTGACGCTCCTGAGTCCACCAGCCGGTCCGGCAGTTTGTCTCTATCGAGACCCAGCGCATCGAGCATTTCCGTCGACCATGCGCGTTTCTCCAGGTCGTAGATGCCACCGATATTGCCGGCCGAGCTGTGATCGATTGCGATTTCGCCACTCAGGCGGTAGTTGATGTAGCTGTTGGGCGGCAGCAAATAACGGGTCCGCTCCCAGACCTCGGGGCGCTCGGCCTTGAGCCACATCATCTTGGTGAACCCGTAGTAGCTGTCCACGCCGTTGCCGGTGATATCCCCCAACCGGCTCAGGTCGAGGTGCTCCTTCACCCACTGCACCTGAGCCTCAGCCCGACGGTCCATCCATATCAAGCAGGGATATACGGGTCGGATATCAGCGTCGACCGGGATACCCGAGCCGCCGTAGAGGCTGCTGACACATAGACCTTTGACATGCTGAGGGTCGACCTTCGGGTCACCCAGGCAGTCGCGAAGGCAGTCGAGCACCGCCTCCCACCACACATCCGCCCACTGTTCAGCCCAGAGTGGGTGCGGAGTGTCAACGCGATAACCTCGGCTATGTTCGGCGAGAATCTGGCCCTTGCCATCGAGCACGAGAGCCTTGGTGCTCTGGGTGCCGATATCGATACCGATCACAGTTTCCATACAGCTCTCCTTTTCCCAGCGCGGGGCTGAACCTCGCTAAAGCGTATGTCGGGATTCAAAGCGTGCGCTTGCGGCTGATATAGATCGCCAGCAGGATGATCAAACCTTTGATGACGGTCTGGAGGTAGGGTGACACCCCCATTAGATTGAGTCCGTTGTTGAGCACACCCAGCAGCAAGGCGCCAACTAACGTACCCAGGATCATGCCGCGCCCGCCGGTGATGGCGGCGCCCCCCAGCACCACAGCGGCGATCGCATCGAGCTCAAAGCCAACCCCGGCATTGGGCTGACCGCTCATCAGTCGCGAGGTCAAAATCAACCCGGCGATAGCTGCCGTCGTGCCGCTCAGGGTGTAGACGAGTAGCTTGTAGCGCGAGACTCGGATGCCGGACAGTCGGGTCGCCTCCTCGTTGCCGCCGATGGCATACAGGTAGCGACCGGTGGCGGTATGGCTGAGCAGCACATAACCAACGGCATAAACGGCGATCATGATCAGAATCGGCGTCTCGATGCCGACTAGGCTGCCGCGTCCGAAGAAGGCGAAGCCCTCCGGCAGCCCAGAGATCGGATAGCCACCGGTGTAAATCAACCCTAGGCCCCGGGCGATGCCCATGGTCGCCAAGGTAACGATGATCGGGGGCATACCGACGAAGGCGACGAAGACGCCATTGAAGGCACCGAAAGCGGCACCTACCAATAGCCCGAGCACGATCGCCAGAGACGGCGGCAACCCGGCCACCATCATACCGGCCATGAGCGTTCCCGATAGGGCCATCACTGGGCCGACCGATAAGTCGATACCGCCGGTGAGGATGGCCAGGCTCATGCCTACCGCGATAATCGCGATGATCGACGACTGGCGCGCCAGGTTGGCCATGTTGCTTCCTGACAGGAAGTTGTCATTGATCACCGCCATAGCGATGAAGACGACGATGAAACCGATCAACGGGTAGAAAACTGGAGTGCGGCGCCAGCGGGCCAGTCGCATCTTGAGTGACTGACGGGCGGTGCCGGGAGTAGATGCTAGCTGGTTCATGCGCTGAGTCCCCCCGTAGCATGGTGCATGATAGATTGTGAGCTGAGATTTTCGCCTTTGAGTTCGGCAGCGATCCGGCCTTGATAGAAGACCGCGACTCGGTCACACAAACCGAGGACTTCGGGCAGTTCTGAGGAGATCATGATGATCGACACACCTTGCGCAGTGAGCTCCTTCATCAAGGCATAGATTTCCGACTTGGCCCCAACATCGATGCCGCGGGTAGGTTCATCGAAGATCAACACCTTGCACTGGTGGCCTAGCCAGCGGGCGATAACCACCTTTTGTTGATTGCCGCCGCTAAGGTTGTCGACCGGCGTTTCGGGGCTAGGGGCTTTAACCCGCACCGAGGCCATCAGGTCGGCGGCAATACTTGACTCCTTACGGCGTTTGATAAAAGGCAAGGCACCCTGGAATTGCGCTAGGTTATTCAGGGAGATGTTATCGCGGCAAGAAAATGGCAGGACCAATCCTTGGGTCTTGCGGCTTTCTGGTAACAACCCGATTCCATGCTTAAGGGCGGTTGCTGGGTGACGGAGCTTGATCGGCTTGCCTTCCATGTTGACCTTTGCATGCACGGGACGCGTCGCACCGATAAGTCCCATGGCCAGCTCCGTGCGACCTGAACCCACCAATCCAGCGAAGCCAAGAATCTCACCACGATGAAGTTTCAATGAGTACTCGGGACCCTCGGGATCGAGGCGCAGGGCCTCAATGTCCAGCACCACGTCGGTGTGGTCGGCATCGCAACGGTATTCGGGGAATAGGTTCTCGACTCGCCGTCCGACCATCCTTTCGATCAGATCATCGGGGGTGGTCGATGCGGTATCACAGTCATAGACCTTCTCACCATCACGCATCACGGTGACGTGATCGCAGATGGTGAAGATTTCTTCCATGTGGTGAGAGATAAACACCATGCCAACCTCTTGCTTGCGCAATTCGCGCATGATGCTGAACAGGTAGTCGGCTTCGCTAGGCGTTAAGGTGGCTGTTGGCTCGTCAAGTACGAGAATGCGTGCATCCAGCGATAGTGCCTTGGCAATCTCGATAAATTGCTGATCGGCGACGCTCAGCTCAACGATAGGACAGTCCAGGGGGATAGTTACCTTAAGACGCTCGAACAAGCGCTGAGCTTCGGCGACCATGCCACGTCGGTCACGCAGCCCTAGTCGGTTGCGTTTTTCACGTCCCAGGAAAATATTGTCTACTGCGTCCAAATCGGGAATCAGGCTGAACTCTTGGAAGATGATACCGATGCCGGCGTCGAGAGCATCTTGATAACCGTGGAAATCGCAGGTCTTGCCATCAATGATGATCTCTCCTTCATCTTGACGGTAGATGCCGCAGAGAATCTTCATCAGCGTCGACTTGCCAGCCCCGTTCTCGCCAAGTAGGGCATGCACCTCGCCAGCGTTGAGATCGAGCGACACATCTTGCAGGGCCTTCACCCCGGGAAACGACTTTGAGATGTGCCTCAGGGAAAGTAATGGAGTCATGGAAATACCCTCATGTGCCGCCTGGAGGCGGCACACGTTGTCAGCGTCAGTGGTATAAGGTTTACCAGCTGAAATCGGAGGCTTTATCTCGGTCAATCAGCTCGACATCGATGGGGATTTCCGCGGGTGCGGTGTCAGCGCCCCAATGCTTGGCCAGTGCCAGGCCTAAGCCCACTCGCACCATGTCGGCGGGGTATTGTGCCGAGGTGGCGATGAACGGAGAGCCTTCCTTCTCAATCTCGGCGACAGCCTCGGGGTGGCCATCGACGCTAACCAGTTTGATATCATTGCCGCTGGAGTTGATGGCAATCAGGGCACCCAGGGAGCCGATGTCGTTGACGCTGAATAGGCCGTCGAGCTCTGGATTGGCCTGAATCATGTTCTCGGTCACGGACATGGCGTGAGTACGTTCCTGGCGACCATTCTGCTTGTCGACGACCTCAATGCCATCGTATTCCGCAAGCGCATCGTTGCAGCCTTCGATACGTTCAAGGATGGGCACGACGGGAATGCCATCCAGTAGCGCCACCTGACCTTCTCCGTCGAGTTCCTGGGCCAGATAGTCGCAGGCTTTATAGCCGGCGTCGTAGTTCTTTGAACCCACGAAGCCGTCCACTGGCCCCTCGGCCTGAGCGTCAATGGCAACCGTGGTGACGCCGGCTTCCTCAGCGGCCAGCACCGCCGTTTCGACACCCACCGAGTCGGCGGGGTTGAGCAGCAGGATATCGATGTCTTGCTGGATCATATCCTCGACATCGCTGACCTGCTTGGAGACATCGTGGCGGGCATCGGTGGTGATCACTTCGGCGCCAATGCTCTCCGCGGCGCTCTCGAGTGCCTCTTGCATGGTCACAAAGTATTCGTTGTTAAGCTCCTGAAAGGACATGCCGATTTTAAGGTTATGCTCATCGGCCGTTGCGGTTCCTGCTGTCAAAACGGTGGCGCAGGCGGCGACAAGAGCCGTCTTGCGGAAAGGTGCGGCGATATCATTAATTTTCATGGTTGGCTCCAGATTTGTTGTTGTGGCATTGCAAGGTGCAAATAGAGCTGACATTTATTGAAATGTTAACGTCAACATTAAAAAGCTAGAAGAGTCCTGGTGACAAAGCAATAGCACTCAGACCAATGTCTACTAACGCCTAGCCTGTCTCTCTGAGGTTTACGTTACATATCGAAATTGCTTGGCAGGACCACCATGTCACGAATGGTCACGTTGCGAGGGCGAGTCAGCATGTACATGACGGCATCAGATACATCCGATGGCTCAATAATGCTGCCTGACTCTTTCGCCTTGCGCAGGTTTTCTTCTGGCCAGTCCGCTAGCAAGGCACTGTTGACAGGGCCAGGTGATACAGAAGCCACACGGATTCCATGTTTCAAGACCTGGCGACGCACGGTCTGGACGAAATTGTTCATGGCCCACTTGGAGGAGGCGTAGACCGGCTCCCAATGGACAGGGAAATGCCCAGCTACCGAGCTCGTCACCATGATGTCACCTGTTCCGCGTTCGATCATGTGTGGCAAGACATTCTGTACGTTCTTCATCACGACGCTGACATTTAGACTCACCATTCTGTCAATGGCACCTGGGTCAGCGTCAAGCAAGTCACCCCCGATATAGCTACCAGCATTGGCGTGGAAGATATCGAGTTGGCCGGCTTTCTCCAGGATTTGTGACAGCAGCGTTGCGCAGTCCTTAGGATCGAGCAAGTCCATGACCAGAGGAATCGCAGCATCGCCCAATTCCTCACAGATTGTCTTCAGTGCGGCCTGGTCCCGGTCAACCAGCACGACGCGAGCGCCTGATGCGATCATCGCCTTTACAGTCGCAAGCCCTATTCCAGACGCCGCGCCGGTGACGGCGGCTACCTTTCCTTTCAATTCGTTAGCCATCAAATTCTCTCCTTTTAATTGTCTTTTGTAGTCAAAGCGAGTTGACGTTATACAAATATTTGTACAGCGGGGGAGTGCTGATGTTTCTTGAATGTTAACGTCAACATTAATAAACACTAGTCGCCCACCATGGGCAAATCAATGGAGGGTAGACCAATGTCTAGCGTAGTGGTCGAGGCGAGGTGATCATCAATAATTTCAGGAGTGACGTCACCCCTACGAAACCTACTTAATGCACCCAGCCTTGTAGGAGTCAGACTTCGTCGGGCGATAGCCTTCGGTGGCGGGATAATTGCTGATCGCTCAATAAATTGAGCTCTTATGAAAACCTCTATGCGGCTTCTAAAAGCGTCTGGCTCAGTCAGGCGCTTTTTTATTCAATGTGATAAATTTTTATTTAGGAATCGATAGATAAGGACATGAAGATGCAAGCGCAGGGAACGTGGCCGGAGATACGTCATCACGGTGGGGCAGGCGGGGTAACGGGTAGCTGTCATCAATTGATGGCGAGCAGTGAGCACTCGCTACTGGTGGATTGCGGGTTGTTCCAGGGGGAAGACGCCGCTGAGGATAGCCTGGCGCAGCTTGAAGTGGGCTTTGATATCAGCACGCTGAAAGCGTTGGTGATTACCCATGTGCATATCGATCATGTAGGCCGGTTGCCGTACTTGCTGGCAGCGGGCTTTAAAGGGCCGATTCTGTGTTCCGAGCCTTCCGCCGTGCTGTTACCGCTGGTGATTGAGGATGCGTTAAAAATTGGCTTTACCCGCAATGCGCGGTTGATCGAGCAGTTTCAGGCGCAGCTTGAAAAGCAGCTGGTGCCGTTAGCCTATGGCAAGTGGCACACGGTGGTGGATGATCAGGCGCTTAGTATGTGGGTGAAGCTCAAGCGGGCCGGGCATATTCTGGGCTCCAGCTATGTTGAGGTGGCGCTGAATAGAAAGGAGGAAAGCACTAAAAGGCGGGTGGTGTTCTCAGGTGACCTGGGCGCGCCGTATACGCCGCTGCTGCCTGCACCAAAATCGCCGTATCAGGCGGATGTGCTGGTGCTTGAGTCCACCTACGGTGACCGCAACCATGAAGGCCGCCGCGAGCGCGGCCAGGCGCTGAAAAACGCTATAGAGCAAGCGCTGACTAACCGGGGAACGGTGATTATCCCTGCGTTTAGTATTGGCCGCACGCAAGAGCTGCTCTACGAGCTGGAAACCATCGTGCATGCCGCGCCGCCATCGTCTGATTGGCGCTCGCTGGAGGTGATTGTCGATTCGCCGCTGGCGGCCCGCTTTACCCAGGTGTATCGCCAATTAAAACCGTTCTGGGATGCGGAGGCTCAACGCCGTTTGCGTTCAGGCAGGCATCCGCTGAGTTTTGACAATGTGTACACGGTGGATGAACACGACACCCATGAACAAACCGTGCGCTACCTGGCCGAAAGCGGCCGGCCGGCGGTGGTGATTGCCGCTAGCGGCATGTGCGCGGGCGGGCGCGTGGTGAATTATTTAAAGGCGATGCTGGGCGATCCGCGTCATCAGGTGCTGTTTGTGGGTTATCAAGGGGCGGGTACCCCAGGGCGGGACATTCAGTGTTACGGGCCCGAGGGCGGCTGGGTGGAGCTGGATGGCGAGCGGGTGGATATTCGTGCTGGCATTACCACCATCAGCGGGTACTCGGCCCACGCCGGGCAACGCGATTTGCTTAATTTCATCAAACGCATGCGCCGCTGGCCGCGTGAAGTGCGTTTGGTGCATGGCGATGACGATGCGCGCCAAGCGTTGAAAGCGGCCATTGAGGCCATGGCCCAAAAAGCTGGGCGGCAGATCGAAGTCGTTTTGCCTGCGTTGTATGAGTAACGTTTGGTGGCTTGATCATTGCTGATCGCGCACTGAATTGCGCTCCTACGAACCCCTCCTGTAATTAGTTTTGTGGCGCCTCCAATCCTTGTAGGCGCAAGGCTTCGTCGGGCTATGCGGTGGCTCGTTCGCAGCCTCGGAAGGTGAGGCGGCGTCATTACAAGTATTAGAGAATTGAGCGTTGACCACCTCACTAAAGGCGCCTAGTTTTTTTTAAATCTAACGGGTGACCACTGCTCTAGCGATCCGAGCTTACGAGGGTAGGAAAACCATGCATTGGATTTTAAATAATACCTTTCGGTTTATCTCCTTACCTCTTTTGCTCTGCTCTGCAACCACTGCCTTTTCTCAGGAATCGGCCAGTGCGGCAGACGTACTGGATATTGAGGAAATCGAACGCATCGCTGACATCGCGCGAGCGGGTAGCGACCCTCGCATAACGGCGAGCCTTGCTGATCAAAGTGGGCGAGACGAGAATCGCACGACTGCCACCCCGCCGGTTTTAGTATCCATCCAAGGTGATCCGGCTTTTGTCTACACGCGTGGCGCTAATTACGATGTGCCTGAGGGGGAGCCGGAATTCGTGATGCGTTGCCGCGGCGACGGCATCATTGACTTGACCAGCGTCGTCTCTCAGTTGATGGATGACCCCCTGGAACTGAACCCTGATGACGAGTATTCGCTCAACATTCGTCCCTACGGCCAGACCCTTGAATTTTCCATGCCGGTGGCGCTGGGGGAGCGCTTTTCCAGTGATCGGCATGTCGTTCGCGTGTCCGGATCGGCGCGCGCTGATGCCTCTTTCTTTACCCGCTTGAAGGGCACGACCAATTTTGCCTATCAACTGAAAAGAAACGGCGCGTTCTTGCCGATGAGCGGCGGCTTGGATTTCAGCACGTTTCGTGCGGATGTGGGTCCGCTCTTGGAATATTGTCGCGCTGGCAAGCCGAATCCACTGGAAAGCATTGATCTCGACGAGATCGTGACCGCAGAGAATAATTCAGGGCCGGTTGAGACACCCACTGGGCTTGACCTGTCATTCCTCGACCAGAGCAAAGCGCGGGCAATCCAGCGGATTTATGAGGGCCGCCGGGCGTCCTCGGAGTCGTCGCTCCGTGCACGAATGCTCAACTATCTTGCCTTCCATCTTGCTTACTGGCAGAGCTGTGCGTCGTCCACTGACGAGCCGATGTCTTCCTACACGACGACGCCTCTCACAAACGTTCAAACGCTGAGTATCCTTGATGACGATTTTGCTCCGTTTGTCCTGACGGCTTCCACCTATGAAGATGTCAGCAAAGCGATATATGACAGCGAGCTGCGTAACGATTTTTCGTTCAGCGTTTTGTCTCAGCGGTTCGATGAGTTGCTTCAGGAGCAGCAGGCAGGTTTTATCGATGTGTTCACCCACCACGGCTGCTCGGGAGGCGTTTTTGACAGGCTCCGGCAGAATATCCGCAAAGACCTTCCTTGGTACGATTACAGCGACGGAGGCCGTGATGTCGTTGTAGATTTTGGAGGGCGGCAGTTCGACCTGTGGCTGTCACAACCGATCGACATCGCGCAGGCTCATCCATCCGGTGCAGAGCCTGCGCCGACCCCCGCGCCTGCGGCGATACCTTCTCAGCCTGAACAGGTGGCTGGTTTGGGCATACCCCAGGCGGCAGGTCGTTTCACACCGAACGCCCAGGATATCCAGAACGCTATTCAGGCAAATGTGGATGTCGCTTTCAGTCGGCTTGATGCGATGGGCGACCAGTGCAATACCTATCGCCGTGACAACAACCCTGTGGCCGCGATGATGTGCCTGTTCTCCGGAGGCGGTGCGATGAACTCAAGCACCGGCAATATGCGCATCACCTCCGTGAGCCTGGATCATTGCGTGCGAATGGAAGACCCTGACATATCGGCCTATTGCCGGTACCGAGCCGACATGTCGATGACGGGGTCAGGCATGATGGGGCAGGTCGCATCACTGGTGAACGCGGCAAGCGCTTTCAATCAGTGGACCTGGGCCTCGTTTCGACAAGACGGGCAGACCTGGCAACTGGTGGAATCATGGGACGATTGCCGCATCGACGACGATCTCTTGCGATGCACCAGTCGACGGTAGACGGGGAGGTTTGCCATGCTCGCTTCACGATCGCTTCTCCCTATCCTTGCTATCGGGCTGGCTATGGCTCCAGTCCCTGCGGCTGCCTTCTTTATCGGCTTCAGCCTGCCGCCCCCTGCGATCCAGGCAAACCTGGATATTCCTTTCTTCGAGGAGAGTGCAGCCGAACTTGTCCTTCGCTTCAATCCGGGGTCTGATGCGATTGCGGACCCGGCGATTCGGGATGTCGTCGCGGCCGTCATGCTGTTGGGTATCGCGGACGAGGTGATTTTTCCGCGCACCGCTGGATCAACGGACCTTGAACTTTCTGCACCTGCCTTCACGGGGCCGATCATGGAATACCACAAGGCCCTTGTGGACTTCGCCGGCCCGGACGCCTCAATCGAAGCACTTGCGGAAGCTTCTGGCATGATTCCTGGAAACGACATCCCGGTGCTGAGTAGCCTTGATCCTGCGGCCATGGCGGGGGTGGGGAACGGGCGGGCGGTGTTGCGGCAAGGTTTTCGGCGGCTTACCGAGGCCGGTTACACGCTGGGTAGCGGAGCACGGCTTCTTACGCAAGATGGAGCGCCGGTCGAGCTTGATATCACCATAGCGGGGCCGTTTTTAACCCTTCAACAACGCAACGCCCTGCGAGCGGCGACAGAGAACATGATGCGTTTGGGGATCACGGTTCGGATGCGAGAGAACGCGAATCCCGATACGACCACACTATTGAAGGAAAGCGACGCGATAATCTCGCTGCAAGACTCCAACCTTTACGAATCGCTGCTTGGGTGGGTGCTGAGGCTGAATTGGGATAATACACCCGTCGACGCTTTTATTGAGGGCTTACCTAAGCCGCTCAGTTTTCATCAGGAACTCACTGTTTTTACGCTTCTTGACGACTATCTCACTGCCATGGGCTATGCCGTGTCGCTGGCCCATACAACGCCTATAGTCGACTACTCCGATAGCGCAGAGCGTGCGGTGCTCTGGCGAACGGCGGAAACACGTGCCTATCTTTCGAGGGTATGCGGCAAAGACTGGCGAGGCCTTTTTACCGGTTATACCGAAACCGAACTGGTGTTCAGGAGGCAGGATCACCCCCTTGTCATGTATCTGCCCAAGCAGGGTGGGTCGGGCAGGGATCTGCGGGTGGCGCTGTTGGCGACTGAGGAGCAGGTCGGCATCTCGGATCAAGGCGTCGTGCGGGTACAGTCTATCGACATTCCGGTCGAGAGACTGGGGCGCACCCTTGTCTTCAAGGATCCTGCTGCGTATCTCGACTTCGCCAGGCGGGTGAACCTTGAGCCCCCAAGCGACGGCGTCACGACAGTTCCCATGCTTTACCAGGCGAGTATTGATGGTGAGTTACGCACGCAGCAGCCTGTGCAGGACGATCTCATTAGCGCTGATGCCCTGGTTGACCATGAGTTGGCGGGTGTGCCGTTATGTGCCGCAAAAATTTATGACGGCGACGAGGCCCTCACCTTCAGCCGCTTGGCGTCGGTTGAGTAGCGTCCAGGCCGGGAGCTTGCAACGTCAACGCGGATATCAGCGGAGGCGGGATGATTGCTGATCGCGCAACAAGTTGCGCTCCTACGAAACCCGATCCATGCATCTGGCTCGTCTCGCTTGATGGATGAGCCAGAGTCCCGCTACCGAGATGCCAGCGAGGATAGCGAAGACGCTTGTATAGTCACCAACCACGCTGTGGAGGAAGGTAACCATAGGCAAACCGAGCAGAACGCCGCCATAGGTGAAAACCAGGCAACCGCCTGCGGCATCGGCGATGCGGTGGGGCGGGGCCAGTTGGGTGATTTCGGCCAGGAAGACGCCGTTCCAGCCCAACGACGAGAAGCTCAGTAGCCCCAGTAGTACAATGACCAGCCACTTGGGCCAGGCCGGGGTCATGGTGGCTACCAACAGGGCTGCCACGGCGGTGGTACAGGCGATGATAGCAAGTGCCATCAAGCGGTCGCCCAGCCGGTCTCCGATCTCACCCCAGCCAATGCGCCCCACCACGCCGGTCACCTGCACCCCGGACATGACCAATCCCGCCTCTACCAGGCCGAAGTCCAGATCCTCCACCAGCAGCGCCACCGTAAATGCCGAAACCGAGAGCTGAATCGCCGAGAAGCACAGGCTAAGCAGCGCGACGTAGCGCAGCGACCGCTGCCGCCATACCACGTCGAGTCCGGAGAAGGGCGTTGCCAACCACGATGTGTCTGGGTCTCGCTGGTCATCCCAGCTCTCCCGCCGCCATTGCAGGGCGACAATGCCGAGCAGGGCGATGGCGCTGAGCAGGAGCAGCCCGGCCTGCCAACCCACCACCAAGGCCAGCACCGGTGCGCTGGCACCGGCGATCACACCGCCCAAGGGCACGCCCGACTGTTTCAATGAGAAGATCAGGCCGCGTCGCTCAGGCGGGGTGAAGCGCACCAGCAACACTGAGGCGGAGGGATTGGTCATCCCGTAACCCAAGCCGGCAACGAGGGAGGCTAAGGCAAAGGTCGGCAAGGTCGGCATCGCCATCATGGCGGCGCCACCGCCGAGCAACGCCAGGGAGAGTTGGCTGGTGCGACAGGGCCCTAAACGTCGGGTGAGCGGTCCGCCCACCAGCGAGGTAAGCATGGCGCCGGCGAAGATTAGGCTCACCTGCAAACCGATAGTGGCCGAGGAGACGCCCAGTACACCAGACAACTCTGGGGCGATGGCGGCAGGGAACAGCGCCACCAGCGAGGAGAAGGCGAGCACCAGCGTGGTCGACAGCAGCACGATGATCGGCACGGTTTAGCGCATCCGTTCTCGCGGCACCTGGCGCAGGTGGCTGGCGGTCTGGCCGCCGGGCAGGGCGGCGATCAGGTCGGCCGCCACGAGCAGTTTTGATAGATCAATCCCCGTGGCGACTTTGCCGCCCTGAAGGGCGTAGAGCAGATCTTCGGTGGCGGTGTTGCCAGTGGCGCCGGGGGCGAAGGGGCAGCCTCCAAGGCCAGCGCAGGCGCTATCCATTGCCGTGGCGCCATGATGTATCGCGAATAGTGCGTTGGCTACGCCCATGCCGTAGGTATCGTGGCCGTGGAAGGCCCATGCCAGCCCTTTGCCGCCATGGCGTTCACGCAGCTGGGTGAAATGTTCAGCCACCTGATAGGGGCTGGCTCGGCCGGTGGTATCGCATAGTGCCACCTCCATTGGCAAGCCGTCTGCCAGGCGAGTGGCCTGGCTGAGGACGCGGTCAACCTGCTGCCAGTCGATGGTGCCTTCAAAGGGGCAGTCAAAGCAGGTGCCGAGGTCGAGACGTAACCGGGTCCCTTCGGTCTGACGCAGGCGCTCTGCCACTCGGCCGAAATCCTCCAGAGACTCATCGACGCTTCGTCGTACATTGCTGCGGTTATGGGACTCTGAGACCGAGACCACGTAGACGACCTCGCGTATGCCGTGCGCCAGGGCCAGCTCAGCTCCCTTTAGATTAGGCACGAGCGCCGAAAGGCGCAGTGCTGGTTGGTCGGCGAAGGCCTCGATGAGTTTGCCGGTGTCGGCCATCTGGGGGATGGCCTTGGGGCTCACAAAAGAACCGATTTCGAGGCGGGTGATGCCAGCATCGACGAGGGCTGAAATGCAGCGCTGCTTATCGATGGTGGGCAGCGGGTCGCGGATCGACTGGAAACCATCGCGGGGAGCAACCTCAACGATTTCCACGTTTGCCGGAGGGGCGAGCAGAGTCATGGGAGCGGTCTCGTCGTTCATGGTGTGGAAGACAGGTAGTTGATCACGCCCCCGGCGGCAAGAATCGCCTGCTGGCGGGCGCTGAGCTCGTGGCGCAGGGTTAGCGTCTCGCCGTTATCCAGTGTTGCCGTGACCTCGCGGCTGGCGGCGAGCGCTGCGCGCCAGCCCTCGATACGCACCCGGGTACCCCGGCTCAATCGCGCGCGGTCGGCCGGGTCGACGAAGGTCAGCGGCAGCACGCCGAAGCAGGGCAGGTTCTGCCAGTGGATGCGGGCGATGCTCTCGGCGATCACCAGCTGCAGGCCCAGCAGTCGCGGCACCAGGGCGGCGTTCTCACGACTCGAGCCCTGGCCGTAGTTGGCGCCCCCGACGATGGCATGGCCGGCCGCCCCCTGCTCGCGGGCGCGGGCGACGTAGTCGGAATCGACGGCCTCGAAGAGGTGCTCCGCCGAGGCGTGGACATTGCTCCACAGCGGCAGTACTCGCGCGCCGGCGGGCATGATGTCGTCGGTGGAGATGTTGTCGTCCACCGCCAGCAGCACCGGCACCTCCAGGGTCTCGGGCAACGGCTCGATCAACGGCAGCGGCGGGGTGTTGTCGGTGGCCAGAAGCTCTACGCCCCGAGCCTGCTCGGCGGGCAAGGGCGGCTGGAACCAGGCATTGTCCAGCGCCATGTCGACGGGCTCGCGAGGCCTCGGGTAGGGCATGTCGAGGCTACGGGGGTCGGTAATCACGCCCTTGAGCGCCGAGGCGGCGGCGGTCTCGGGGCTGCACAGGAAGACGCTATCTTCGCGGGTGCCGGATCGACCGGGGAAGTTGCGTGGCACGGTGCGCAGGCTGTTGCGGCCCGCCGCCGGGGCCTGGCCCATGCCGATGCAGCCGTTGCAGCCGGGCTGGTGCAGGCGGGCACCGGCGGCGACCAGCGCGCCCAGGTGGCCCTCGTCGATCAGCGCGGCGAGAATGCGCCGAGTCGCCGGGTTGACGTCCAGGGAGACGTTGCCAGCCACGCTCCTGCCCTTGACGATCTCCGCCACCACAGCGATGTCGCGGTAGCCGGGGTTACCGGAGGAGCCGATGTAGGCTTGGTAGAGCGGCTGTCCGGCAACCTCGGCCACCGGCACCACCTTGTCCGGGCTGGAGGGCAGGGCGATTAACGGCTCGAGGCTCGAGAGATCGATGCGCTCCTCGCGGTCGTAGCGACAGCCCGGATCGGCGGCGAGCGGGGTCCAGTCGGCCTCGCGACCCCGCGAGCGCAGAAAGTCGCGGGTCACCTCGTCACTGGGGAAGACACTTCCGGTGGCGCCCATCTCGGTACCCATGTTGGCCAGCACGTGGCGGTCCATTGCGTCGAGCCCGGCCAGACCGGGGCCGTAATACTCGAGGATGCAGTTCTTCGCCCCGGCCACGCCGTGACGGCGCAGCAGTTCAAGGACGATATCCTTGGCGCTGACCCAGTCGGGCAGTTTGCCCTCCAGGCGCACGCCGATGATCTCCGGCATTGCCAGATAGAGCGGCTGGCCGGCCATGGCCATGGCCACCTCGATGCCGCCGGCGCCGATGGCCAGCATGCCCAGCGCACCGGCCGCGGTGGTGTGGCTGTCGCAGCCTACTAGACTCTGGCCGGGCACGCCGAAGCGCTCCATGTGCACCGGGTGGCTGATGCCGTTGCCTGGGCCGCTGTACCAGACCCCCAGGCGCTCGCATGCGCTCTTCAGGAAGAGGTGGGAGTCGGCGTTGATGTTGTCCTGCTGGATCAGGGTGTGGTCGATGTACTGCACGCTGGGTGAGGTGTGCACGCGGTCGAGGCCCATGGCGTCGAGCTCGAGCATGACCAGGGTGCCGAGGATGTCCTGCAACAGCGCTTGGTCCATGCGCAGGGCGATCTCGCCGCCCGGCGTCATGTCGCCCTCCAGCAGGTGGTCCTTGATCAGTTTGTGGCTGAGGGTATCAGACATCGCCGGGCTCTCCCTTCGGTGGTGGTGCGGCGTCGGGGTGCCGGACGCGACAAGCCGATCGCCAGGCATCGAGCAGGAACTGCAGGCCGAGCAGGCCGAAGCCGAGGGGCAGCATGGCATAGGGGATGCCGATGGGGGTGCCCAGCGAGCTGGAGACCCGCTCGCCGTACTCGAAGGCCTGACTCATCATGATGCCGCCCCGCCAGACCATGATGAAGCTAAAGGTCGCCCCCAGCAGGCCGATGGCCACGCCGACCAGGGCCTGGACGCGTACCGGCAACTTGTCGGCGAAGAACTCGATGCGGATATGGGCGTCGTGGCGCTGGGCCTCGGCCGCCCCCATTACCGCCAGGTAGACCAGCAGGAAGGAGTTGATCTCCAGGCTCCAACTGGTCGGGGCGGAAAAGACGTGACGCATCATGGCGTCGTAGCAGATGGTGAGCGCCATGAAGGCGAGCACCAGGATCGAGGCGCCGCGCAGGACGGCCATCAGGCCGTCCCAGCCGCGCATGACGTAGGATGTCATGGCGTTCCTCCTCAGGCCTCGCCCAGGGCCAGGGCGATGGCGCGCTCGCCGACCTCTTCGCCGACCTCTTCTTTCCAGTGCTCCCAGACGGCATCGGTGGCGGCGTTGAAGGTCTCGAGGTCTTCCTCGCTGGGCTCGATGACCTCGATGCCTTCTTCCTCCATCATCGGCCAGTATTCGTTGGGGTAAACGTCGTCGTTACAGTGGGTGACAAAGTTGTCGTCGTACCACTCGGCGGCCTCCTCGAGGGCCGCACGGACGTCGCCGTCCAGGCTGTCCCAGCGGTCGCGCAGCATGAAGGGCGCCACCGTGAAGGCGGTGGTGGGCAGCTTGTAGCAGGTGGAGAGCTGCTCGAACAGGCTGCGCCCCACGACCGTGGAGATGTTGAAGATGCCGGCGTCCACGGTGCCACGCTGGAGCGCCTGGTAGGTCTCCGACGAAGGGATGCGGGTGGCGCCGATGTCGAATTCCTCCAGTGCGGTGGTCGCCTCGTAGCCCACCACGCGGATCTTCTTGCCCCGCAGGTCCTCCAGGGAGCGGATCGGGTTGTCCTCGGTGCTCCAGATGTACTCCGGCTCGAGGATGCCGCCGCCCGAGCAGAGCATGTAGAGGTTCTCCTCGGCGAGCTGCTCGTTGATCAGCTCCATCAGTGGGCTGCCCAGCTTGAGCCGCTCGGGGTGTTCATAGAGCGCGTTGACCACCCCGGGCAGGCCGGTGATGCCGAGGATCGGCAGCGAACGGGTGATGTAGGACAGGGTGTGGAACATGAAGTCCACGCTGCCGGCACGCAGGCCGGGCAACTGCTCGTCGGCGGTCAGCAGTTGGCCGGAATGGTGGTAGTCGAAGTCGATAACATCGGCGTGGTTATCGGCCAGGAACTTCACGAAACCGTCGGAGCCGTAGCTCAGCGCCTTGTAGGATGGCGTGATGTAGTTGACTCCGGTGAGGGCGGTGGCGGCCATCGCCCGTGGGGCGAACAGGCTTTGGGTGCCGAACAGGGTGGCGCCAGTGGTGGCGACGGTACCGTACTTGAGTACTTGGCGACGGGTGAGGGTCATGGTGAGACTCCTTATTGTTGTGCTTTTACGTGAGGGTTCACTTGGGTTGCATCGGTTGCGACCCCGTGGAGTCGCGTTGCGCCGGGGCTACATCAGCCCCGGCAACCACAGGCTGAGGCCGGGGAAGAACACGAACAGCATCAGCACGAGGAATTGGACGGCGACGAAGGGCAAGGCGCTGCGGATAATTTCCTCGATGGAGAGTTCCGGGCAGACGCCTCGCAAGGCATAGAGATTGAGCCCGACCGGCGGCGTGACCACGGCGATCTCCAGGTTGAGCACCATGACGATGCCGAACCACAGCGGGTCGTAGCCCAGCGCCTCAATCAGCGGCAGCAGCACCGGGGTGGTGACCACGATCAGCGACACCGCGTCGACCAGCATGCCGAGCAGGATCAGCAGCACCATGACCGCCAGCAGGATCGCCCAGGCCGGCAGGCCGCTGGCCGTGAGGATCTCGGTGAGCAACTGGGGCACGCGTACCATGTTGAGGTAGTCGCCGAAGATCTTGGCGCAGCCCATAATCAGCAGGATTACGCCGCTGATCCGCGCGGTGTTGCCGAGTATCTGCAACAACTTGGACCAGGTCAGGCAGCGAAAGATCAGCGCGGCGATGAGGAAGGCCCCCAGAGCCCCGATGCCCGCTGCCTCGCTGGGCGTGGCGAAGCCGGTGTAGATCGAGCCCAGCACCACCAGCACAAGCAAAGCGGCGTGCCAGATGTTGGCGAGGCTCTGGAAACGCTCCTTCCAGGTGAAGCGTTGCTCGGCGGCCGGGGCTTCCTCTGGGTTGAGGCTGACGCGGATGAAGATGTACAGCGACAGCGCCAGGGCCAGCACGATACCGGGCACGATACCGCCGATGAAGAGGTCCGCGACCGAGACGCTGGAGACCGCGCCGTAAATGATGAAGGGCACGCTGGGCGGAATCAGCATCGCCAGGGCGCCAGCGGTGACCACCGAGCCGGCGGCCAGGGTCCGGCTGTAGCCACGCTCGAGCATCTGCGGCACGGCGATGGAGCCCACCGCGGCGACCCCGGCCAAGCTGACGCCGGAGACGGCACCGAACATGGCCGAGGCGCCTACCGAGGAGATCGCCAGGCTGCCGCGCAACCAATTGAGCCAACGCACCGCAGCCTGGAAGAGGTTGGCGCCCACCGGCGTGGCGCCCAACAGGCTGCCCATCAGGATGAACAGCGGCAGGGCGACCATTTCAAAGAGGTTGAGCTGGCCAAACAGCGACGAGGGCGCGAAGAAGAAGGCCATTGAGCCGCGGGCCATGTAGAGCCCGAGCAGGCCCGACAGGCCCAGCGCCAGGAAGATGGGAAAGCCGAAGCCGATCAGCCCCACCAGTAGGATTACGACGATAATAGGTTCCATGGGGGTGCTCCGGTCAGATCACGCGTTCGTCGCGCAGGGCGTTAACGGCGTCGGGGGCGAGGCCGAGCCACTCGGCGAGGATGGTCTCGGTGTGCTCGCCGAGCGCGGGTCCCACGTGGCGGACCCGGCCAGGGGTCTCGGCCAGCCGCGGGAAGACGTTCTGCATCGGCAGCGGTTTGCCGCGGCGATCCGGCACCTCGACGATGGCCTGCCTGGCGCGGAAGTGCGCGTCCATCAGCATGTCCGGAGCCCGGTAGACCAAGCCGGCCGGCACTCCGGCCTCGGCGAGGATGTCGACTACCTGCTGGGCATCGTGCTGGCGCGTCCAGGCGGCCACCAGGTCGTCGATGGTCTGCTGATGTTCACCTCGAGCGCGGTGGGTGGCGTAGTCCGGGTGGTCGGCCAGGGTCGGCTGACCCATGGCGGTACAGAGGCGCCGGAATACCGTGTCTTGGTTGGCACCGATGATCACGTCGCGGCCGTCCCGAGCGGGATAGGCGTTGGAGGGGGCGATGCCCGTCAGGAAGCTACCACTGCGTTCGCGTACCCGACCGGCACGAGCGTACTCAGGGATCAGGTTCTCCATCATTGCCAGCACCGACTCGAAGATGCTGCTGTCGACTACCTGGCCGCGACCGGTGCGGCTTCGCTGGTGAAGCGCCATCATGGTGCCCAGCGCGGCATGCAGGCCGGCCAGAGTGTCGCCGATGGAGACGCCCACTCGGACCGGCGGGCGGTCGGGATAGCCGCTCAGGTAGCGCAGTCCGCCCATGGCCTCGCACACCGAGGCGAAGCCGGCCCGCGAGGCGTAGGGGCCGTCCTGGCCGAAGCCGGTGACGCGCACCATTACCAGCCCGGGGTTGTGGCGGGAGAGTTCCTCGAAGCCCAGCCCCCAGCGCTCCATGGTGCCGGGGCGGAAGTTCTCGATCAGCACGTCAGCCTGGGTGGCCAGTTCGCGCAGCAGTTCCTGGCCGCGTGGCTGACGCAGATCCAGGGTCAGCGACTGCTTGTTGCGGGCGATGACGTTCCACCAGAGGGGCTCGCCCGTATCACTATCCTCCGCCCCCCACTGGCGCATGGCGTCACCTTTGCCGGGCGGTTCGACTTTAATTACCTGGGCACCGAAGTCAGCCAATACTTGGCCGCAGTAAGGGCCTGCAATCAGTTGACCGAGTTCCAGGACCTTAATGTCACTCAGTGGAGTAGGAGTAGAGGGTTGGTCTTCGTGTTTAATCATTGTTGTTGTGACGCCTCTATTGGATTATTGGATGGATGCTCGCTAATAGTCAGGAGCATCGGAAAAGCGGAAATGCAGCGACTTTGCAGCGAGTAGGTGAGCGCTCATGACTCGTTCGGCCCATAATGGGCTACCCTCAGTGATGGCTTCCAGAATCTCACGGTGATGGCGCATGCTGCGGCGAAGGCTAGCAAGGTCGTAGTTACCAAAATTACGTCGTATTACCGAGGTGCGTACCACGCTCTCCAACACGGCACTCAGGCGCTGGTTTCCACTCGCGCGAATTAGTTCGCGGTGAAACTCGTGGTTGAGTGAGGCGATCACGTTACGTACCGATGGCTCTGTATCGGCCCTCTCAGTGAGCTGTTCCATTTCTGAAGCCATTGCCTCGAGCCTGACCAGACAATCCTTATGCATGTGCTCACAGGCCATGCGTACCGCCATAGGCTCCAACACCAGTCGCAATTCAAAGACCTCACGAGCATCCTTCTCCGTCCAGGCCGTCACACGAGAGCCGTGATGGGGAATCATCTCAAGCCAACCCTCTGATACCAATTCGCGAAGGGCCTCACGGACGGGCGTTCTGCTCACTTCGAGTTCACGGGCGATATTCGCTTCACGAATGTACTCATGACCTCGGTAGTGGCCATCTAGAATCCGCTGCTTGATGACTTCGTGCACCTTAGTCGTGGCTGTTTGGACCACGGGAGAAGGCGTTGTGTGAACTGCGTTCGCCATCTGTTTTCCTAAAATTGTATGCAGTTTTGAATCTAGCTAAGTTATAAACCCCTATAAATTGAACTTTTGTCTATTATTGTATGCAATGTAGGTGATTCGGAGTAAAGAAGCGCAGCGGACTAGCGTGGTGGCGAGAAGTTAGGGAGGTATACCGAAGGCAACATCAGAATCTCATCCACTTTCTGAGTAGGCGGGCCAATAACATGGGAAAAGAAGTCGCTACCAGATACCCTGATCCCTTCTCATTCATGAGGATGCTGATTGAGCATTTTGGAGTCTTGGCTTGTCGGCTTCGGTCTTCAGCAGTCGTATCTATGGCTTGAGCATCTGCTGGCTGATGCCCAAGTGCTGCTCTTATCTTAGTTATTTATAACTTTCAGGAATTGAGTTTGGCCGTCAAAGTAGCCGAGATTCTTGCACTTGGTCATTGCGACCGCCGCAACAAGGACCAGTCTAATGATATCCATTAAGTGTGAACTCCTCTCCTTTATTAGCATCGGCCAGATGCGATTCTTGCCAAAGCCTGGATACGAGTTCTTGAATAAAGGTCCGCACGATAAGAGAAGGGCGCCGACCTGCACGGGTAACGACGCAAAAGGGCGACGCGATCTCTACTTGATCAGGCAGTAGCGCTTTGAGCTCACCACGCTCAACCCAATGAGCGGCGTAGTAATGGGGTAAATTGCCAATAAAATGGCCGCTCAAGATCATTAACGCTTGGGCCTCCATGTTGGAGGCATGCGCACCAACCTGTGCATTGGGAAAGCTCTTAAGCTCTTGAAGATTGGCGTAAGGCCTGACCACGAAAGGGTGCTTAATGACATCTTCCACCGTGAGTTGGTGGCTGTCGCGTTCAAATAGTGGATGGCGTTTCGCGCAATACATGCCATGCACCTCGGTATAGACCTGACGATGCTGCAAGCCTTCCATTTGGGCCGTTTCAGGCAATATCCCAAGTTGTACGTCTCCGTTGGCGATTTCACCGATTAAACGGTCGGGGCTACTCACATTGATATTCAGGCGTGCCTTGGGATTTTTGCGTAAAAACTCACCAATGACGCCTTGTAGATCAAGGTCTACATCCATAATCGTGTTATCAACCACCCCTAAGCGAAGGGTGCCATAGACGGAACTGCGTAACTCGCTCATCTCGCTGTCAAAATCATCGACCGAAGCCAGCAGTAATTTGGCACGCTCATAGACAATGGCGCCACGCTCGGTCAGCTCAAACCCCTGCCGTCCCCGTCGGCAGACGGTAAACCCCACGCGTTCTTCAAGTGCTCGAATGTGGAAGCTGACCGCGGATTGGCTCATGTGGAGCGCCGTTTGCGCACCGGCGAAGCCACGATGCTCGGTGACGGCCAGAAAGACGGAAAGGCTTTTAAGATCAGCGGCTGAAAGCTTCATCAGAATGCTCTACGTTAGTGCGTTTAACATCAATAAAACGGGAGTGAACATCGAAAGATAGCAATTTTATTGTTGCATGGTTCCTGCTTAACTCAAGGTGTTGTTGCTCAGATGGCTTGCGCCACTGAGACCCGAGCATCACTCGTCCGAGGAGATCCCCATGCATCGTACAACGGCTATTACCGCTGGTTTACTGCTCAGCGTCAGCTTTGCCTCCACCGCCCATAGCGATTTGCTTGATGATATTCGCTCAGAGGGCACGTTTACGGTCGGCACTGAAGCGCGTTTCGCCCCTTTCGAATACATTGAAGACGGTGACATCGTCGGCTACTCAGCTGACATCATGGAACACATCATGCCTGAGCTTGGTGAGGACGTGGAATTGATCCGTATGGACCTGCCTTGGCAAGGCATTCTGCCAGGTCTGGAGCGCGAGAGGTTTGATTATGTCGTCACCTCCGTGACCGCCACCCCGGAACGCATGGAACGCTATCACTTAAGCGCCCCCATCGCCGACGCGACCATGGCCATCCTCAAACGCACCGGTGAAGACGACATCAGCTCCCCTGAAGACATCGCGGGCAAAGTCGCGGCAGCGCAGTCGGGGTCGGCGCAATTAGAAGCCCTGGAAGCGTTAGCCGCAGAGCTAGAGGAGGCAGGAACACCGGTTGAGGACATCCGCACCTACACAGGCGTCGATGAGGCCTTTGCCGAGTTGGGAAACGGACGAGTCGATGTGGTCATCAACAGCTTGCCTAACCTGCTAGAAGCCGAGCGTACGCGCCCAGAGGTCTTTGAGGTCGTCGGCACCTTTGGTGATCCGGTTTACTTCTCTTGGGCGGGCCGTGATAACGAGGAAAGTGCTTCGCTAAATGCCTTTATGGACGAGCAAATCCAACGGCTCAATGAGGACGGTACGCTCGAAGAGCTACAGGAAAAATGGTTCGGTTCCACAATGGATCTGCCCGATGAGCTTCCTTCCGCAGAATAAACCGCCACTAACGCTCTGAGTGCCATATGTTTGAGATTCTGCTCAACCACTATCCGGCTCTTGTTGAAGGCTTGACCACCACATTGGTGGTCTCGCTTTCCGCCATCGCATTTGGCTTGGTACTGGGTGTCTTACTGGCTTTCGGATTGATGAGCCGATATCGCCTTTTATCCTGGCCATGCGGCCTTTACCGAAGCTTTTGGCGAGGGACGCCCATCCTGCTGCAATTGCTGTTGGTCTACTACCTGCTGCCGGAAGTGGGTATAGAAATAGCCCCTATCTATGCGGCGATACTCACACTCACGTTGAATACGGCAGCGTTTCAATCGGAAATTTTTCGCAGCGGGATCAGCCACATTCCAGCTGGCCAAATAGAAGCCGCCCGTATGGCGGGGATCTCGGATTGGCAAACCCGGAAGCGCATCATCATGCCTCAGGTGTTCCGCCTTACGTTGCCACCATTAACAAACGAAATCATCACTATCCTCAAAAACTCATCGCTCATCTCGGTGATTGCAGTGACGGAGTTGATGCGGGTTAGCGAGCAAATTGCATCGCGTACGTTTCAGCCACTGGAAACGTACTTGGCGGCGGCGTTGCTTTATCTGGCCGTAAACCTGGTGCTGGCACGCGTCAGCGCTTATTTGGAACGCCGCATGGTCGGCGGTCTCGCCACCGAGTAAGGGAGCGTCCTACATGTTTGATATCGCAATGCTATGGGAAGCACGTGAACTTATTCTACAAGGCTTGTGGAACACGGTATGGATCTGCTTTTTGGGCTGCGTGCTGGCCCTTTCGCTCGGTTTGGTGCTTGCCGCCCTTAGGCTCGCGAACCCCCGGCTATTCGGCTATCCGGTGGCTTGTTACGTGGAGATATGTCGAGGAATTCCGCTGCTAATTCTGCTGTTTTTACTCTACTACGGTGGTCCAAGCATAGGTTTAGACTTAAGCGCGAGCGTCGCTGGCGTTGTCGGCATCGGTCTGTATGGGGCGGGATATTTTGCTGAAATTTATCGCGGCGGCTTCAAGTCGGTTCCTAAAGGACACTTGGAAGCGGCGCGCATGCTCGGCATTTCCCCACGGCATGTGTTAACCCGCATTCAGATTCCTCAAATGGCGCGTTTGATAGTGCCGCCAAGCACCAACCAGCTAATTATCTTGGTAAAGGAGTCTGCCCTGATATCAATCATCTCGGTGGATGACCTGACCAAAAATGCCACGTCTATCGTCAATCAGACGTTTCAAGTCATTGAGCCCTACCTGGCGGTTGCCTTGCTCTATTGGTTGATCATTGAACTGATTGCACGAGGCGGCTATGCACTGGAGAAGCGCTTAGCCAATCGTCAGCCACGCCCCATCGAACCACGAGGAGATACCCGCCATGCCCATGGTTGACACGTTAGCGACAACACCGTCTACCCGACAAAAAGCGATTGTCGAGGCGCAGGGCGTAAGCAAGCAATTTGGCGACCTTGAGGTGCTGACCGATATCGACTTCAGTATTTTGCCTTCCGAGGTGGTGTGTGTGATAGGGCCCTCAGGATCAGGTAAATCGACCCTGTTGCGTTGCCTGGCTTTCTTGGAGCCCTATGATCACGGCAGCGTTTATATCGACAGCCAACTGTTGGGCTACGAAGACAGCGGTGGGAAACGCGTTCGCACAAGCGAGAAGCGCGTGGACGAAGTACGCGCGCAGGTCGGCATGGTGTTTCAGCATTTCCATTTATGGCCCCATCGCACCGCGCTTGAGAACGTGACCGAAGCGCTGCGACTGGTCAACGGTCTTTCGCGACGAGATGCTAACGAGGAAGGCATGGCCATGCTTGAGCAAGTCGGCCTGGCCGACCGTGCCGGGCATTTTCCCGAGAGCCTTTCTGGCGGGCAGAAGCAGCGAGTCGCCATTGCAAGGGCCCTTGCCATGAAACCCAGAGTGATGTTTTTCGATGAACCTACTTCCGCTCTCGACCCTGAGCTGGTTGGGGAAGTGCTGGAGGTAATGAATAAGCTGGCTGCCGACGGCATGACCATGGTGGTGGTCACTCACGAAATGGGCTTTGCCGCAAAAGTGGCCGACCGGGTGATCTTTATGGATCAAGGCCGCGTGGTGGAGAGCGGCGCGCCTGACAAGCTATTCCGCCAACCCCAAAGCGAACGCCTTCAACAATTTCTTAATACCTGGCGCGAGCGCCATATCGATTAACGGACGTACTGCGTCTATCAACCGGTGCCATCCACTTTTTACAACGTAAAGGCGATGGTCAACATCCTTGGAGAACCCTATGAATACTGCGACACCCTTTGATCATGCGCGTATTGAGCAACTGCCCAAAAGTAACACTGAGCCCTGCGGACATAACCACACGCTGGACACGCCAATTTCCCCGGACGGCACGCCTGTCTTGGGGGAGCGTTATGAAGTGGCTGCCCGGGGTGGCCGAGCAGTGCGTCTAAAAGCGGGGCAGACTATCCGCATCATCAATACGCACGGAACCCAGGTGTGCGATACCTGGGCGTTCAGCACCCACAATCTCAATGAATTCATGTCCTGGGAGCATGGCCGTGCCTGGCTCAGCGGGTTAATCCCCAAAGTCGGCGACCCGCTGATAAGCAACCGTCGCCGTCCGATCATGACCCTCACAGCAGATACCTCTCCTGGCATTCACGATACGTTAATGGCCGCCTGCGACCTGTTTCGATACATGACGTTAGGCGTCGAGGACTACCACGACAATTGCGCTGATAACCTCCGCCTGGCCATGAAAGCCATTGGCATTGATGCCCCCGAAGTTCCCCAACCGTTCAATTTGTGGATGAACATTCCGGTTAATGATCAGATGAACGTTGACTGGTGTCCGCCTGTTTCTAAGCCAGGTGATTACGTCGACCTACGCGCTGAAATGGACTGTGTCGTGGCCATGTCATCCTGCCCTCAGGACATCATCCCGATCAATGGGGAGGACTGCGAGCCGGTGGAAGTGCATTTCGAGGTTCACGAATAAACAACACAGTGACGGAGAGCCCAATGGTCCACGACCCTGCCTCGCCCAACGATCAAACCGCTTGTGATCTCCCTGCTATTGCGGCAGCCGTCAACCCGCGGCGTCTAGCCAAGGATCTGGCGACACTTGCGATGATCGGTGCTCGCGAAGATGGCGGTGTGGCGCGTTTAGCGTTGGACAGCCATGACATCAGTGCAAGGCGATGGCTTGTTGAACAGGCCAGCGAGCTAGGGGCTAACGCGAGCGTCGACGCGATGGGTAACGTATTTCTTGATCTGCCCGGCAGCGACCCAGAGCTAGCCCCTGTCGTGACAGGCAGTCATCTCGACAGCCAACCGGCAGGTGGCAAATACGATGGTGCATTGGGGGTATTAGCCGGCCTTGAAGCGCTTCGCGCGCTTAAAGCGGCTGGCTTTACCCCACGCCACCCTTTATCCCTGGTGAGCTGGACAAACGAAGAAGGGGCGCGTTTCTCTCCTGGAACCTCCGGGTCGGCAGTTTTCTGCAATGTGCGAAGCCTTGAGGCAACCCGGCTGATTAAAGATAGCGAGGGCATGACGATGGGGCATGCACTTGATATGTGCTTGGCCGAAATGGACGCCGCCGACGTGCCTCGTCGTCCGATGGCGACGCCTATGCACGCCTTTATTGAGTTGCACATTGAGCAAGGGCCCATCCTTGAGCGAAAGGGGGCCTCTGTGGGGGTCGTCGAGGGCATTCAGGGAGTGAGTTGGTTTGAAGTTACCGTGGAGGGTAGCGCCAACCACGCGGGCACCACACCGCGTGCCCATCGACGCGATGCATTAGAAGGCGCCTGCGCGGTGGCAACCGCGCTAAGGGAAGCAGCACGGGATAGCGAAGATCGTGTGCGCTTTACCATCGGCAAATTCGATGTCAGCCCTGGCTCAGTGAACACGATTCCCGACCGCGTCACCTTCAGTATCGATTTACGACACCCAGAGGGAGCAACACTCAAAGCATTGGAAGCCACGTTCAACGACATCACACAACAAACCTGGGCAGGTTGCCGGGTAACGCTTGCCTCGCTATCCCGGATTGAGCCGGTGGCTTTTCCTGACACCCTGACGGCACAAATCGATGCCACTGCAGGCGAGCTAGGGATCACTGCGCCTCACTTGGTATCGGGCGCCTTTCATGATGCCATTCATCTCGCCAACCACTGCCCAACGGCCATGCTGTTTGTGCCTTGTCACAAGGGGCTTAGTCATCATCCGGATGAACATACCGAGCTCGATGACGCCGTCGTTGGCACGCAACTGTTAGCCGCCAGCTTGGCGCGCTTAAGCCAATAAGGAGCATAAAATGGCCAAAGGCACAGACGGCACTCGCCTCAATGCCGCCACTGGCGAACATTACCTACCCCGCCACGAACCCCGTTACCGAGAGATCGCAAGCTTCCTGCGGGCTCCGCTTGCCGACACTTTGGAAGCGCTGGATATTGCCTTGGTGGGGATTCCGTTTGATGGCGGCGTCAGCAATCGTCCCGGCACTCGTCACGGACCCCGTGAAATACGCAACCAGTCGAGCATGATGCGCAGCGCGCATCACATCACCGGACTGGACCCCTTTGCCCAGGCACGCATTGCTGACATCGGCGATGTGCGATTTTCCTCAATCTACGACCTTGAAAAAGTCTCTGATGATATTGCCGCCTATTACGCGGCCATTCGAAACGCAGGCGTTATTCCACTGAGCGCTGGTGGCGATCATTCAGTTACGTTTCCCATTTTACGCGGCTTAGCGGCCGACGACCCCGTAGGATTGATCCAAATTGATGCCCACACCGATACCTGGGACGAGTTTCAAGGATCGAAATTTCACCATGGCGGACCCTTTCGCCTCGCCTGTGAACAGGGCCTGGTCGATCCCAAGCGTACCGTGCAGATCGGTATTCGTGGTGCCCAGAACACGACGCAAGGCTGGGACTATTCTCATGACACCAGCATGCGCGTCATGTTTATGGAAGAAGTGGATGCGTTGGGTATTGACGCGGTCATCGCGGAAGCCCGTCGCGTCGTCGGCAATGGGCCGGTGTATTTATCGTTCGATATCGACAGCATCGATCCCGCGTTCGCCCCTGGTACCGGTACACCCGAAGTCGGTGGCCTTACCAGCCTGCAAGCACTTCAGCTCGTACGTGGTTTCCGCGGTTTACCGCTCATTGGTGCTGATGTCGTAGAAGTATCACCCCCCTTTGATCCCAGCGGTATCACGGCATTGATGGGCGCCACCCTCATGTATGAGCTTCTTTGCTTGATGGCTGAAGGGGTTGATAACACAAAAACCTAAAATGCCTGAGTTCAACTAAATAAGTTGCAGCAACTACGTGCCGCAAAAATAAATCTTGGCCATTGACCCCTCCGCGATGCCAGAAACAGAGCTTGGCGCGTATTGCCGCAAAAAAGCATTTATGACAGCCGCTATTGCCAAGTTGCCTGGTTGGCGCGGGTGGCCGCGAGACGTGCTTCATCCAGTGTAATGCCGAGGCCAGGTTCGTCAGAGAGTGTCAGCCAGCCTTTGGCATCAGGCTTGATCGCGGTGGTCAGCGGGAAGTCGCGCACTTCGGGTGTCCATTCCGGCGGGTCGAAAGGGTACTCCAGATAAGGACAGCCAGCCGGGCCAACCGCTCCGGCGGTGAGATGCAGGTTGGCGGCAAGACCGATGCCATTGCCCCAGGTATGCGGCGTGAACCATTTGCCCGCCGTGGTGACTTCTTTCGCCAGCCGCGATAAGCCAAGCAGGCCGATTGAGCACACGGCGTCCGGCTGGTAGACGTCAAGGCACTGCTGCCGCAGCATTTCGCGGAATTCGTAGGGTTCGCGGGTCATCTCGCCTCCGGCGATTTTCAGCCGCTCGCCGGTCAGGTCGTTGAGGGCATTCATGCCGGGGTAGTCGCCGCGATAGAGCGGCTCTTCCATCCACAGCACATCATGGTGAATCAACTCCTCAGCCACTTCGCTGGCCTTGGCCAGGTCCCAGGGGGCCTGGGTATCCCACGGCATCCGCCAGCCCTGGTTGCAGTCGACCATCAGGTCGAGATCTTTGCCGACGGCACGACGTACGGCGGCGAGCACCGCGAGGTCATCTTCAAGACGCTGACGGCCAAAGCGTAGTTTCAGGGCGGGGATACCTGCGTCGCGAACCTGTTCGGCGAGGGCAACGACCTGCTCGGTAGGGCGATGGGTGCCGCTGGAGGCGTATGCCTTCAGGCGTGACGAAGTGCCGCCCAACAATTGCCATAACGGTTGGGCTTTGATCTTGCCGATCAAGTCCCATAGAGCGACTTCCAGTGGCCAGCAGCGCCCGGCATGAAAGCCGATGTTGTCGATAACGGCGCTGTGGCGTTCGATGGCTAAGGGGTCCTGCCCAATAAATAGCGACCGGAAGTCGTCGAAGCCATACATGGCATCGCCCGAGCCGATCCCCTCACGGCCTTCGCTGTCGATCACGCGAACGATGGCGGCCGGAAACTTGCGCCGGGGTTGGCTATCCCAGGCCGCCGGGAAGGGTGGGTCGAGCTCGCACTGGTGCTGACTGATCTCGATGCGCTCGATCACGTTCATGCGCTGATCTCCCGGTTCTGGGTGGCAAGCTCGGCGACGCGGCGCGTGAACACGGCCACCGTGGCGTCGGCGAGCCATTGCCAATCATCGCCCGTTGGACGGCGAGCCGCGTTGCGGGCCATGGGCGCGTTCTCGTCTTTTTGCATGGTCAAAGCTAGCGCCTCAGCGTCCAGGGTCAGCGTGGTGAAGGGGGAAAGGGCCTGGTTGAAGTGGGTCTGATCAGCAAGCTCTCGGAACAGCCTGGGCAATTCTTGGGCTTCGGAACCTGCCTTCAGGGCATGGGCCGCTGGCGCGAAGCGTGCTTCATTACCTGTCACGGACCAGGCCAGCGATGCCTCTAGGGCGAGTGTTACGGCGATACCGTGGGGAAGGTGGTAACAGCTACCCAGGGCATGGCCAATGTTATGGGCGATGCCGGTACCGCCATTATCGATAGCCTGGCCCGCCAGGCAAGCGGCTTCCTGCATGCGTTGGCGGGCCACCAGGTCATCCGGGGCGGCCACTGCATTGGGCAGGGCCGCGCCTACCAGCCGGATGGCCTGCAGCGCTGTAGCTTCTATGAACGTGTGTTGCCCCTGGCCGGTCGTGGCCTCCAGGGCGTGGACAAAGGCATCCAGGCCGGTGGTAGCCGTGAGCGTAGCGGGCAGGCCAAGCGTTAATGCCGGGTCGAGCAGGACGGCGTCGGGCAGCAGCTCGTCGCCCCAGGCCCAAAGCTTGCGTCCCTCTGGGTCGGTGAGGATTGAGGTTCGCGTGACTTCGGAGCCGGTACCCGAGGTAGTTGGCACCATCACGGCGGGTACGCGCCCTGCCCAAGGGGTCTTGGCCAGCAGGTAATCCGCCATGTCGCCCGGGCTTTCTGCCAGGGCAGCGACCAGCTTGGCGATGTCCAGCGCGGTGCCGCCACCCAGCCCAATCACCAGGGGGCGGCCGGGCAGGGCACGAACTACGGTCGCGGCCGCATCGGCGGTAGCGACGCTGGGTTCGCCCGCCGGTGCCAGGAAGGTATCTACCTCGGCATCAGCCGTTAGGTCGTCGACCAGGGCATCGACCAGGCCGGTCGCGGCAAGGCCCTGGTCACTGATGAGCATATAACGGCTGGTCCCCAGGCGGCGGCGAAGCTCGGGTAGCTGCCCAAGAGTGCCAGGTCCTGCGATGATCGGTGTCTGACGTCCGGTATGAAAATGGTTCAGGGGCATAGGGCTCAAATCTCGATCCAGGTGGTTTTGAGTTCGGTGTACTTGTCAAAAGCATGGAGCGATTTGTCGCGACCCTGGCCGGATTGCTTGTAGCCACCAAACGGCGCATTGATCGATGTGTGGTCGTAACAGTTGACCCAAACGGTGCCCGCGCGAAGGGCGCGGGCGGCGCGGTGGCCGTCGCGTAGCCGGTCTGTCCAGATCGCCGCTCCGAGGCCGTAGTCGGTGTCATTGGCGATGGCCAATGCCTCATCCAGGTCGTCCACGGTGATTACGACGAGTACCGGGCCGAAGATCTCTTCGCGGGCCACCCGCATATCGTTGGTGACATCGTCGAGTACGGCCGGGGTCAGGTAGTACCCGCCGCTTTCGCTGCGCACTTGCTCACCGCCGAATAGCAGGCGAGCCCCTTCGCGCTGGCCATGTTCGAGATAGCCCTGAACCTTTTCCATGTGTGACTGCTCGATCATTGCCCCCATCTGCACGGCGGGGTCGAGCGGGTCACCGGGCTGAAGTGCCTCGGCCCAACCGCGGAGCTTGGCAAGCAGCGCTTGCTTGACGGTTCGATCGACAATAAGGCGGGTACCCGCGTGGCAGGTCTCGCCCTGGTTGTACCAGACGCCATAGGCGACCGACATGGCGATGGTGTCCAGGTCTTCTACATCACGCGTGACGATATGCGGGCTCTTGCCGCCGCACTCCAGGCCGATACGCTTCATATTGGAGTGCGCGGAATACTCAAGGAAAGCCTTGCCGACCTCGGTGGAGCCGGTAAAGCCCACGGCATCGACGCCCGCATGCAGGCCCAATGCCTTGCCCGCTATGTGACCAAGCCCCGTGACCACCTGGAAAGCCCCGGCGGGGATGCCTGCTTCCATAGCAAGCCCTGCCACCTTGAGGGTTGCCAGGCTGGACTGCTCAGCGGGCTTGAGGATCACCGAGTTGCCAGCGCCCAGTGCCGGACCGATCTTCCAACTGGCGATAATCAGCGGGTAGTTCCAGGGCACCACGGCGGCGACGACGCCCACCGGTTCGCGCTCCACCAGGCAGACGCTGGTCGCGCCGTTAGGCGCCGTTTCACCGTAGAGCTTGTCGAGGGACTCGGCATACCAGCGCAGCCCTCCGACCAGGCCGGGCACATCCACGGTGGTGGTCTGGCCAATCGGCTTGCCGGTTTCCAGGGTCTCAAGTAGCGCAATGTCGTCAAGCTGTGCCTCGATGGCATCCGCCCAGGCGAGCATGCGCGATTTGCGCTCGGTCGGGGGCAGGTCGCGCCACTCGCCACTCTCGAAGCTGCGGCGCGCACTGGCGACGGCGCGGTCGACATCGGCGCTGTCGCAAGCGGCCACCTCGGTGAGCACCTGACCGGTGGCAGGATTCTCTGCGGAAAAGGTGGCGCCGCTGCGAGCCGGGACAAATTGTCCGTCGATATAGGCCAGTTGCGGTAGCGGGAGCGTGCTTGCGCGAGCCTGCCAGTCGGTGTGGGAACGGTCCGTCATCAGATAACCTCGGCGGTGAGTTGGCATGTTTTGGTGATAGTAGGTGCTCAGCTGTGGCCCCACAAACGAGGAAAGTGAACCCCGGGTATTCCAATAACTCATGCAAGACTGGTATTGGAGAGGTGTTTGCTGACATTATCTGGTGAGTTACTGCGAAAAAATCACCCAATGAGGTTTCGGCGCATGTCACGCACCTTACCCCCACTCAATGCTCTCAAGGCCTTCGAGGCCGCCGCCGAGTGTGCGAGTTTTACCCTGGCGGCACAGCGGCTCTGCGTGACCCAGAGCGCGGTCAGTCGTCAAGTCAAGTTGCTGGAGGAGCAGTTGGGGGTGTCGCTTTTCCAACGCGGTTCGGGCCACCTTCGATTGACGGACGCGGGAAGGCGGTTGCAGCCAGTGCTGCGCCAGTCCTTTGACCGCATCGCCTGGACCGTAAGAGGGCTGCAAGAGCCGGATGCTGTCTCCCACCTGCGCCTGAATGCACCTCCTACTTTTGCCAATCGGTGGTTAATCCCAAGACTGGGGCGCTTGAAATCATTGCACCCGGATCTGGAGCTGTCCCTGACAACGCGTGCCGATGATGACCTTGTGGGAGACGAAAACCTGGATGCGGCGATTCGTTTTGGCACCGGTGAGTGGTCGGATGCCGAGGTGGTGCACTTGATGCAGGAAAGTCATATCGCCGTCTGCGCACCCAAGCTCAGGGGGTCTATGCGGCGTGATGCGCTCGACCTCAATCACCAGGTGCTGCTCCATGTCCTGTGGGGGGAGGATCGCTTTCATACCTGGGATCACTGGCTTTCAGCGGCCGGTATCGAAGGTGTGAAGACCAGCGGGGGGATCGCGTTTGATCTGCTGGAATCGGCGATTCATGCTGCCGTTAACGCCGTCGGGTTGACCATCGCTGACCGACACATGGTCGAGCGCGAGTTGGATAGAGGGGAGCTTGTATCTTGGCTCGATGTCGAGGTCACCGGGCATCGTTCCTATTGGTTGGCCACCCGGCCGCATCAAGTGGAGTCGGCGAGCCTCAAGTTGTTCCGCCAATGGCTGGCGCAGGAGATCGACGATCCCCCCACGGGGTTATAGTCGTCTCGAGACGCCGCCGTGGAGGCTGTTATGAGAGAAGCTGTTCACGCAGCAAGTCGACGAGCGTATCCCCCGCAGGATGCTGGAAACTTGGCGATTGTCGAACCGTCAACTCGGCAGGCGGCAACGCTGGAAACCCGTCCGCTTCATCGAGGATGCGCCAATTCTCAGGCATGGCGCGTCGATCAATGACCGTGACGGCCTTGCCCAGGTTGACGGCAACGCGCAGCCCGGTAGGGCTTTGGGTGGTATATTCCAGCGACCACTGCCTGCCCAGGCGCGCAAGGGCTTCCAGGGCGCGCTCTCGATAAGGGCAGTGGTCGGGGAAGAGCGCCAGTGCGAGTGGCGCATTGGGGGCGACACGATAATCCTGATGCGCTGCCCACACCACTTCCTCGTGGCCCATTGATACCCCGTGCCGTTGGCTCTTGTGTTGAATGGTCAGCACGAGATCCAGTTCTCCCGCTTCCAGCGACTCGATGAGCTCACTCGACATACGACAATGAATATGCGGCCGAATGCGAGGGTGGCGTTCGGCAAAGCGGCCCAATAGTGCCGGTAGCCAGGCTTCGGCATAATTTTCGGGTAGGCCGAAACGAATCACGCCGTCGTGGTCGCCGTGACCAAGCACGCTTAACGCTTCACGTTGCAATTGCAACAGGCGACGGGCGTAGACCAGGAATGTTTCCCCATCTTGGGTGAGTGTCAGTTGGCGGCTTGTACGCTGCAATAGACGCGTGCCGAGCCGTTCTTCCAGGGTGCGTATGCGCAGACTAATCGTCGACTGGGTCTTGTGCAGCTGATTAGCGGCGGCAGTGAACCCATTGTTGTCCACCACGGCCACGAAGGCGCTCAACAGCTCATTGTCGAGTGACGGCGTGCGGGATGAGCTATCGGTAAAGTCGATGGAATCCATCACAAGGAATTGTTTCCTCAATAGCGCTTGTTTATCCACTATGCCTTCAGATAAGCCCGGGTGCCAAGCCCGGTTCCCGTTTGCTTCTGGAGGGCAATGCAATGCTGAACGCTGATCAGTTGGCGGATGCCGAGCGCCTGGATCTGTCTGCTTTCGTCGATACCCAACGTTATCCACTCGATGACCCCGATAGCCCGTCGCTTATTGAGGTCATTGAGTCGGCCCGGCGTGATCTTGACCGTGAGGGCTGTGCGGTACTGCGAGGTTTCCTGCATCCGGCCGTTCTTGAACAGGCGCGGGCGGAGAGCGCGCGCATGGCCGAGAAAAGCTTCTTCAACACGCGCCAGGTCAACGCCTATTTTACGGCTGATGACCCCTCGCTGCCGGATGATGATCCCCGCCGGATATTCATGACGCGTACCAGCGGTTTCGTTACACGGGACATGATCACGGCCGACAGCCTGATTCATCGGCTCTATGTCTCCAAGGCCATGAAGTCGCTGGTGGCCCGCTGTCTGGGCGAAGAGCAAATTTATGAGTACGCCGACCCTTTCGCTGGCCTCGTGCTCAACGTATTGCCCGATGGTACTCAGCAGCCGTGGCACTACGACACCAACGAATTCATCGTCACCATGATGACGCAGCAGCCCGAAGCGGGCGGCGTTTTCGAGTATTGCCCGGGTATTCGTACGCCCCAGTACGAAAACTATACCGGTGTCAGCGCGGTGATTCGTGAGGATGACTCAACACCTATAAAGCGCCTGGATCTGCGTCCGGGGGACTTACAACTTTTCAAAGGGCGCTTCAGTCTGCACCGCGTCTCAGAGGTGCAAGGTGATACGCCACGGTTGACGGCCATTTTCGCCTATTCGCAGCAACCCGGCGTGGTCGGCAAGCTGGAGCGCACGCGCCAGCTGTACGGGCGTGTCGCCGAACAGCATATCCAGGCGGAAGTCCGCGATGCCGAGCGTACTGACGGGCTGATCGACTAAGTACGCATCCCTATATTTTTAATGAAGAGGAGAGACCATGAAGATGGATCTCGATACCCTCGGCATTCTTCCGCCGACCCATGCGCCCAGCGATTGCGAGCCGACGCACGCCGAGATCGAACAGGTATTACTTGATCGTCTTGGCCGGGTTAGGCGTGAACTCGTCAAACGTGACCTGGCCGCGGTGGTGCTCTTTGATCCGGCACATGTCCGTTATGCCACCGGGTCGCGCAACATGCAGGTCTACAGTTCCCGCAACCCGGCGCGCTATGCGTTCGTCCCTGCCGAGGGGCCGGTGGTGTTGTTCGAGTTTTCCGGCTGCGAGCACCTGGCCAAGCACCTGCCCACGGTGGATGAGATTCGTTCGGCGAAAGCGATTTCTTATTACTTCAATGAGAAAAACACCGAGGCGGTGACCCGCGCCTGGGCGGACGAGATTATCGACCTTGTTCGGCAATGCGGGGGCGGTAAGCGTATCGGTATCGAAAGCGCCACGCCGGAAGCGGCCTTCATGTTGAAGGCGAGTGGCTTCGAGGTGTTGGATGCCCAGGCACCGCTGGAGTTGGCGCGTGCCATCAAGGTACCCAATGAGATCAAGATGGTCCGTTCGTCGCTGCGCGCGGTAGAAGACGGGGTGCGCAAGCTTGAAACGGCCATTCAGCCGGGCATGAGCGAAAACGCCGTGTGGTCGAGGCTGCATCAGCACATCATCGAAACCGATGCTGACTTTGTCGAGACGCGATTGATGAACTCGGGACCGCGCACCAATCCATGGTTCCAGGAGTGCTCAGACCGAATCATCCAGGAGGGCGAGCTGGTGGCGCTCGATACCGACGTGGTAGGACGCTACGGCTATTATGCTGATTTCTCACGTACTTTCCTGTGTGGCGATGGCCAGGCAAGCCGGGCCCAGAAAGACCTCTACGCCATGGCGTATGAACAGATAAGTACCAATATGCAAAACATCAGCCCCGGCATCAGTTTCAAGGAGTACGCCGAGCGTGCCTGGCAACTGCCCGAAGCCTACAAGGCGCGCCGTTACTTCGCCCTGGCCCATGGCGTTGGCATGAATGGCGAGTATCCCTACATCGTTCATCGTGAAGATATCGACGACAAGGGCTACGACGGCATTATTGAGCCGGGAATGACGCTGTGCGTGGAGAGCTTTATCGGCCACGAGAAGGGGGGTGAAGGCGTCAAGCTTGAAGAACAGCTCTACGTCCGCGACGACGGAAAAGTGGAGCTGCTGTCCGATTATCCCTTCGATTCAAGACTGCTGGGATATACCTAGGGAAACGGCATCGCATTCTTTTTTCTCATGATGGCTATGCGGTAATGTCGATCGTCATTCGATAATAACCTGCTACGATTGAATTTTTAGAATGTCTAAAACAAAAGAGAGGAGCTTGATATGAATAAAATGTCATCATCGGCTTTATTGGTAGGATTGTTCGCAGCGACAACTGTCGTTCAAGCGGACAATGACAAGTCATTGGTGATCGGGACCAACAACTGGGCCGAGAACATTGCCGTCGCCAATATGTGGAAGATCATTCTTGAAGAAAAGCACGGTTACGACATTGAGCTCTCCGACGTCAGCAAGAGCGCACTTTATAGTGGTCTGGCCAACGATGACTTCGACCTCTCACTGGAAATCTGGTTACCTAACACGGATGCCTCTTTCCTTGAACCCCACGAGGATGAGATCGACGTGCACGATGTTTGGTACGAAGGCACTAAACTGGGCCTGGTCGTGCCGGACTACGTGGAAATCGACACTATCCAGGAACTTGGTGAGAACGCCGAGGATTATGAATATCAAGGTAGCCCAACGATTCTTGGCATTGATTCAGGTTCGGCGATTGCAGGCTCTACCGACGAAGTAATAGAAGCGTACGAATTGTCACTTGATCAAACTAACAGCTCTGAACCCGCCATGATGGCCGCACTGAGTGACGCTTATGAGCGAGAAGAGCCGATCGTTGTGACGCTATGGAGTCCGCACTGGGCCTTTGCCGAGTACGACCTCAAATATCTAGAAGACGCTGAAGGCGTTTACGGCGAAAGTGATGATATTCACTGGATGTCGCGCAAAGATTTCGGTGATGATGATCCCTGGCTTACGTCCGTGCTCAACGACTGGCACATGGACGACGATACGCTGGGTGGCCTGATGGCCGAAATCGAGCAAACCGGTGACCCTGTGGAAGGTGCCAAGACTTGGATCGATGAGAATCGTGACTTGATTGATGAATGGTTAGCTGCTGGCGATGCGGAATAGCTCTGCATTATTTAAGTGACTACCACCAATAACACTACTGCCTCGTGCAAGTGCTAACGCATGGGGCAGTTGTGTTTTTAATCGAAAGCACATCTCTAACCCGGACTAGATTGCCAAATGAAACTGACAATCTGCGTACTCATGATGTCGGCGATGGTTGGTTGCATCTGGTCGTAGACCATCTCGCCTAAACTGCGGCGTCCCGATGTGGGTTCTCGTTGATCAGTCATGCAGCTTTTTCGCTAAATTGTGCAGATCATTTCGGCGACTCTTACAAGTGTATCATCCGCGCCAAAGCCGCCCGATTTCGTGATAAACACAATATCCCCAGTACGGCAGACCGGAAGTCCGGGAAGAATTTCACCGAGTATTTCCATTTCCAGGATGCCGTTGCAATGCAACACAGCCTCAGCCGTCGCCCCTCCGGTGAGAAGCCAGGTCACGTCGTTCTCGCCGGTAAGTCTTTTTAGGGATGAGGCAAGATGGGTGGCAACCGTTGATGCTGGCATTGTTGTGGGGCCGGGGACTGCCTGCAGCACCGTCAACGGTGCTGTTGGCAGCGGCTCTATGTCTAGGCAGCCATTCGGGGCCGGTACATATGCGGCATCGCGTCTGGCTGCTAGTAGCGCGTCAATCTGAGCCAACGTAATTGTATCTCTTGAACCTGCGGTTATACACAGCGCTGGCGGGTACGACAAGGACGAGTCTTGCGGGATGGGGTGGTCGGCCATGTGCATTGCCAAACGCTCCGCCAGAGCGCGTGCGCCGAGAAATAGGGAGTCGGTGGCGTAGGCGCCGATCCACTGGTCCATGTCTTTGTCATGCAACGTATCGGGTATACATGCATTGCTGGCATGGTGGCCGAGGGCGTCGGCTACCGAGATCGGCGAGTCCACGCCAAAGCCGCTGACGCAGCCGTTGAGGACGATCCGATCAAATTGCGGGATCGCTGGCATGGCGACGATCCTGCGGTAGGGAATTTCGTCAAGCTCGGCGGCGATCGGCCCTTTGAGCCGGGAGTCGACCTTCTTGAAGATGTGCGTGCCGGCAGGCAATGCCCTCATCGCTTGAGCGACTCGCTTTCTCGCTTCATTTGGGGAGGCATCGCGCGTTTGTGTCGAGATGGCCAGAATTTCAGGGCATCGCTCGGCTACTACACGTTGGATGGCCTCTGGTGAGGTCACGGCATGGGTGCGAAAGCCATAGCGTGCAAACGCCGCGCTGGAGTCGAGCGCGCCGGTCAGGTCATCGGCAATGATTGCCAGTCTCGGAGCTTCTGTCTTGGACGCCATTGCGGCTCTCTTAGTTCTCTGAATGATTGTTTTAAGTCATCTTGAGGCCTGGCGATGCCCTCGACCATCCATCAAGCGCCGGTATGATTTTATCACCTCAGAAACTGTTAATGTTATTGCTGATCGCTCAACGAGCTGTGTTCCTTCGAGACTCACTTCATGCACTCAGCTCCTGTAGGGCCCCATCTACAGGACAGGGTCAATGCCCATCAGGAGCCAGGCGGGTTACCCTTCTGGCCAGAGAGAATGGTAGCTAATCATTCCCTCTTGAGAGACACAAGGAGCCAGACTTTGTCGGGCGATAACATTCGGTGGCTTGATGATTGCTGATCGCGCAACAAGTTGCGCTCCTACGAAAACCTTCTCTAGCCTGCCTTTATGGCACCTTCCTATAAATTGAGCGCTTATCAAACCTGTACGCTATCGGCGTTTGGGGTGGTTTCCGTTACACTAAGCGGCTTTAAGCTTGCCTGTGGGCAGCGGGTGTTTTTTGTCGAGGTGACTCTTGGGTGACGCGTTACATGCTTGGTGGGCACAGCAGTTGGTGCTTTGCGATTGGCATTTTACGCCGCATCCTTTGTCGGTGGATGCGGGGGCAGCGGAGCAGCGTTTGTTGGGTCAGGGGATCACCCACCGGGGTGAGCTGGCCGAGCAATGGCTGGAGGCGCTGCATGCCCCCGCGGGCGAGGCCGACCAGCTGCTGGCGGCGCTTGAGTGGGCGGCGTTGGCGGGAGCGGCGGGCTGGATAAGCCCCGCGCAAGCCAGCGATTGGGCCTGCTGCGTGATGCAGCGTATCAACCGCGATTACCGCGACCTGCGTGGCTGGTTGGGCGATGTTCGCCGTTCGCTGGGTGTCCGTGGCTGGGCCACCGGGGCCGATGACCGTTTTATTGACGCCTGCCAAGTGCTCTCGGATTCAGAAGCCGAGGGGGCGGGGGTTACCTGGGAGATGTTTGAAGCGGCGCTGCGCCAATATGGCCAAGTGACGCTATGGCCGACCGCCCCCGTGGCCCAGCCTTGGCGGCTGTGTGCGTTGTTCCGTCCGGTGCTGCATTACCCGGCAAGCACGGCGGATTGGCCGGACGCAGCCAGTTGGCTCAACACCGCCTGGGAAATTAACGATCGCGACGAGTTGCTTACCGGGCTGCTTTGGCTGGGGGCGCAGGGCGAACGCCAGCGTTGGGACGTTGAAGCCCGCGACTTACTCGCCATGGATGCCGCCCAACGTCAGGAATGGCAGCGTAATGCCCGGGCCGAGTCTCGTCATGCAGGCGTGCTATGCCGTTTTGTCAATGAAGGCGAGCCGTTGGAATGGGCCGCGTGGGATTGGATGCGGCTTGTCGAGCTGGCCTGGGCCGGGGCGTGCAGCGGCTGGCTGAGCCAGATAGAGGCGGATGCCTTTGCTGCCCATGCGGCCGAGCTACTTCAGCGCCGTTACCACGACTGGCGAGCGGTGGTCACCGCTTACCGCCGGGGCCACAGTTTGTTTGACGGCATGGACCGCCGTGACATGACGCCGCCCAAGCGTGAAACCATGCTGCTAAACGGGATGTTTAGTCCTTGGCAGGTTGCGGTGGACCACCTGCTGAGCGCCGAGACGCAAGCGGCCTCGCGGGCCCTGCTTAGCCAATGGCGCGATACGCCGCACCACTGGCTGCTGGCGCTGGCGGGCGTTCGCGAGCCAGACGCCATGCTGCGCCTCGCCAATCCCAGCATACCGATTAGCGAAGCCCAGCGTGCCGAGGCTGGCGAATACCTGGATGGCACCTTAGGCATGCATGCCGATGAGGGCGCGTCAGCCATGGCCCGCTATTGGCTGCCTGCCCAGGCGCATCACTTAAACCAGCTTGCTGCGGATGCCGCCCACGGCGTGATGCCGCCTTCTGCCACGCTGTTTGGCCAGCCGGATTTTCCGATTAATACCCAACGCCAGGCGTTAAAGAGCGTCAGCCGTCATGCGGCCACCATCCATATGGCGGAAAAATTCGCCTTTTACCTGCACATGGCACTTAACAGCGAATTGCTCGAGCCCGAACCGTTACTCGACTATGCGCGCTCGCTACGCAATTGTTTATGCCGCTTTTACCCTAATGCCAAACGCTTGTTAGAAGCTTGGCTGGCTTGGGAACACTGCCTGCCGGAGAGCGAGCACGCCTCGCTGTGCAATGAAATTGCCTGGCATTTGGAAGACCCCGGCAGCCTGTTTCACTGGTTAGAGTGGCGGGTCGAGGCGTGGAGCGAACCCAGTGAGCGGCCAACGCTTAGCCAATTTACCGCCATGTCGTTGGTGGGACCGCTGAACAGCGCCGTTTGGAGTGAGCCGCAGCGGGAAAGCGCGCGTGAATGTGCCGAGATTCGTGAGTGGGTGGAAAGCCATTACCACCTTGCCAGTGCCGATGACATGCAGACGTTTTTAACCTCCATGCTAGAGGCGGGCGACCGTCAGGAATACCAAATCAACTACGCCCCCTACACGCTCAATACCCAGCGGTTGGACGCCGAGATTGCCATTTTGGAGTCCGGCGATTGCGGCGAAGAGGATCGCCACCACCTGCTGCGGCTGCGCCGCGTGCGCGATAATGAAGACGGCTGCAACGAGGTGGATATGGCGGCCTGGGATATCGCCCAACTGGTTGATCTGGCCATTGCCGGGCGTCAGCTTGGCTGGCTTTCATCCGCTGCCTTTGCCGATGTACTTTCGCGTGCCTATCAACTGGCCGCGGATCACTATGCCGGCTGGCAGGATTACGCCGCTGGCATGTACGCTGGTTTTTCGTTTTTTATGGGCGAAACCCCCGAGCGAGAGAGCTTTTTAGCCAGTTTTCGGCAGGCGTTGGTGGCCTGGCTGTGTGCGGCCCCGATACTCGCCGGACCATGGGCGAGCCTGGATTTTCCCGGTAAAAAGCCACGGCATTTTGCACCGCTGCATATCGATACATTGCCCGGCGACCAGCGCACGTTACATTGAAACTCGCCATAAGTGGTGCGTTTCGCTTATAGTCGTCAGTTGATCAAAAAGAACCCACTCATGAATAGAGCTGGGAGGTTGATGTTTTTACTCAATTATTGACGAGGGATCGCGCATGGTTGCGTTGCCACACTCGGTTGTGACCGCTGTCCGTGTTTTACGAGATAGGTTATCTCAAAGTCATAAAGTTTGTTCCTTTAGTGTGCCAGCAAGCAGTTGTCTACTCGTGGTGATGCTAAGCGGCTGTGCCGGTAACGCACCTCAAGACGACGCGCCCGATGACTATTTTGCCCGCTCGCTGCCGGGGTTGCCTGCCGACTGGGAAGCGCAGATGTCGCCCCACGATGGAGACAATGCAGCGTTCGGCGACTGGCAGGGTTCTCCCATCGAGCAAGTGCGTGAGGCGCTGTTGTCGCAGCACGAGGAGTGGGTGGGAACGCCGTACCGGCTTGGTGGTACCAGTCAGCGTGGTATCGATTGCTCGGCACTGGTACGTAATATTTTCCGCGATACGTTTGAATTGGATCTGCCGCGCTCCACCCGTGGGCAAATTCACGAGGGACGCTCGATCGACCGCCAATCATTGCGGGCAGGCGATCTGGTCTTCTTCCGCCCACCGGGGGCGTATGACCATGTGGGCATCTATGTTGGCGACGGGCATTTCTTGCATGCCTCTACCTCCAAGGGTGTGATTATCTCGAGCCTGGATAATAGCTACTGGAACCGCTATTACTGGCAGTCGCGGCGGCCGTTAGCGCCCTCGCACCTGGCAAAGCTGAATGACACGCCGCAAACCAGCGCCTCCCGGTCGATGTAAGCAGTGGTAGCCACCCCAGCTTTGTACGATTAGGAATGGAATGATTGAAGCCCATACGCGCGCCTGGTGGCGCGCTACGTTTGCCCTGTGTTTGGGCTCCTTTCTGGTGTTTATCAATCTTTATGCCCCGCAGCCGCTGCTGCCGGGGCTTAAAGAGGCCTATGGCGTGTCTACCCTGGGCGTTAGTTTGTTGATGTCGGTATCGACACTGTCGCTGGCGTTCGCGCTGCTGGTATTCGGGCCGCTTTCCGATGCCATTGGCCGCGAAGGCATTATGCGCATTACCCTGCTGCTGGCCGGTGGCTGCTCGCTGGCCCTGGCGTTTGCCCCTACCTTTGAAAGCCTTTTAGCGCTGCGCTTGGTGCAGGGCTTTGTGCTGGGTGGCTTGCCTGCCGTGGCGATTGCCTGGATGGGCGATGAGTTTGATAAGCCGGCGCTGTTAAGTGCGGTGGGGCTGTATATTGGCGCCAATTCGCTGGGCGGCATCAGCGGGCGCGTGGTGGGTGGCGCGGCAGCCGATATTGGTGGGCCAACGGCGGCGTTTATCACCGTGGGGGTGCTAACGCTGCTGGGCGGCGCGTTGTTCTGGCGCCTGCTGCCGACCAGCCAGGCGTTTCGCCCGCAGCGCTTTCAACTGCGCATTGCGCTGAGTGATCTTGCCGGGCATTTGCGTACCCCGGTATTGCTCGCCGCTTATGCGCTGGGTGGCATCAATTTTCTGATTTTTATCAATCAATACAGCTATATCACGTTTCGGCTTGCAGACGCGCCTTACCAGTTGGCCGCGAGCAGTCTGGGGTTGATTTTTTTGACCTACCTGGGCGGTACCCTGGGCTCTACGCTTTCCGGGCGGCTGGCCAAGCGGTTTTCACCGGCAGCCTGTATGAGCGCCGGGGTGATGATTTTAATGCTGGGCACGGCGATAACGCTGGCCGATTCTCTGCTATTAATTATTGTTGGGCTGACCGTTAATGCCTTTGGGTTTTTTATGGCCCATTCGCTGGCGTCCAGTTGGGTGGGGCGTTACGCCCAGGGCGCGCGGGGCAGCGCCTCGGCGTTGTATCTAGTGTTTTACTACGTGGGCGCAAGCCTGGGTGGTTTTTGGCTGGAACCGTTCTGGCAATGGGCGGGCTGGCAAGGCGTGGCGCTCGCTTCGTGGCTGCTGCTTAGCGTGACGTTGCTTGTGGCGCTTTCGCTGTGGCGCTTTGAGCGCCGTGCAGACGCCCCTCGCTAAGCCGCAGACGGCGAGTGCATAGGCGCTTAAGTAGTGCTTCGTCGTGGCTGATGACCAGCACGCCCAACCCTCGGGCTTCGGCCACTTGGCGTAGCGCCTGCCACAGTGCGAGCTGGGTGAGCGGGTCGAGCATGCTGGAAATCTCGTCGGCCACCAGGTAGCGCACCCCCGGCACGAGCGCCCGCAGGACGTTTACCCGCTGCAATTCGCCGCCGGATAGTGCCTGGGGGTATCGGTTCAGCCAGCCGGGTTCAATCCCAAACGCGTCGCGCAATGCGTAGGGCGGCGTCCAGGCTTCTTCCAAAATGCGTTTGACCCGCCAGCGTGGGTTGACCGCCAACTCCGGTGATTGCGGCAGCCATTGCACGGGCCGTAAGCCGCGTGCCGGTAATGCGGCGCCATCGACCTGCACATAGCCCGCCTGGGGCATAAGATGCCCTGCCAGTAGTTTGCCCAGGGTCGACTTGCCCGCACCGGAATCACCGTTAAGCCCCACCCATTCGCCCGGCGCCAACGACAGCGATACGTCATCAAGAATTGGAGGCTGGTCGGCAAAGCTTGCCTGTAAATGGTGCGCGTTAAGCAACCTGGCTCTCCTGGGGCGCGCGCTCTGGCGTGCTGAAGTGATTGTCGGGTAAGGCTTGCCATAGCGCACGGGCATAGGGGCTTGTCAGGGCGTGGCCCGCGCCTGCAAAGGCGTGGGCAGGCGCGGTTTCAATGCCTCGCCCGTCACGCATCAGGCTCACCTGGTCGGCGATGCGCAGCGCGTGGCGTAAATCGTGGGTAATGATGATTACCGCCTTGCCTTGTTCGGCCAGCGCGCGTAGGGCGTTTAACACCCGGTCGCGCTGCACAGGGTCGAGCCCGACGCTGGGCTCATCAGCAATGATCAACTGTGCGTGGCTCACGTGGGCCATGGCCGTTAACACACGCCGGGCCATGCCGCCGGAGAGCTGGTGGGGAAAGGCGTGCCGGGCGTGTGCATCTAACTGGTAATGGTTGAGTGCGTTTCCTGCGGCTTGCCAGGCATTGCCCCTGGCGTGCCCTGCGCGGTGGGCAGCCCAGCTGACCTGACGCTGGCTGCGCACCAAGGGGTCGAGGGCGTCAAGCGACTGGGGAATCAATGCCAGCTCGCGCCCGCGTAGTTGGCGCTGGCGCTGAGCGGTCAGTGGTGCCTGCTGATAGGTAAGCTCGCCGGTTAGTTTGGCGTTTTTGGGCAGCAGCCCCATGACTGCGTGGGCCAGCAGGCTTTTTCCGGCTCCCGAGGCGCCCACCACCGCGTGCACCTCACCGCGGGCAACGTTCATGCTTAGGCTGTCCAGGCAGGTGGCCCAGCGGCGCTGCCACCAGTTGGCGTAATAGGGCAGTTGTAGGGTTACGTTTTCGATCGACAGCATGTCATCCTCCCTTTCTCCTCATAGCGCCTGGCGCAGATGGCTGGAAAGCCGTTCAAGGCCAAGGACCACCAGCAGCAGCCCAAGCCCGGGAAATACGCCCAGCCACCAAACCCCGTCGCTTAAATAGCGCATGGCGTCGGCCAGCAATACGCCAATGGCGGGCTGGCTGGGGTCCAGCCCCACGCCTAAAAAGGTCAGCGCGGCTTCGTGCAAAATAGCGTGTGGAAACAGCAGCAGTGCCCCTACCACGCATTGGGGTAGCACGTGGGGCAGGCAGTGATAGACCACGATAAAGCGGCGCGACTTACCCAGCGCCCGCGACATGGCGATATAGGGAGCATGGCGAAGCTGCAGTAGCTCAGCGCGCAGTAGCCGCGCCAGACGCGGCCAGTGGGTGACCGCTACGGCGATAATCACCGCATGGGTGCCGCCGCCTAACGCGAACGCAATCAGCAGTAATAAAATCAAATGCGGCACACTGAGTAGCGTATCGATCAACAGGCTCACCAAGGCGTCGAGCTTGCTATTAAGCGTGGCGATAACCGCGAGACTCAGTGCAATCACGCTGCCCAGCAGCGCCGCCAGGCTGCCAACGCCAATGCTCAGGCTTAGCCCCGCCAGCGTGCGCGCCCAGAGCTCGCGGCCCAGAGCATCAGTGCCCAGCCAGTGGTTGAGGCTTGGGGGCGCCAAGCGAGCGTCAAACTGCATCTGACCGGGTATGTCGCCGAGCAGCCAGCGGCTACTGAGTAGCGCGACAAGCATCAGCACCATGACACTGCCGAGCCACAGTACATCGCGCCGGGGTTGTGCGCGGCTCATTGCGGTACCTTTTGCATGCGCGGGTCAATCAGCGCGTAGAGCGTATCGGCGAGTAAGTTACCGATGCTTACGAACAGTGCGGTAAACATTGCAATGCCCAGCAATAGGGGCACATCGCTACGCAGCCCAGCGGCGACGGTTGCTTGCCCCAGGCCTGGGTAGGCGAACACTTGCTCGACGAGTACCGAGCCACCAAACAGTTCACCCAACGAGGCCAATGAAAGGGTTAAAGCGGGCAGGCTGGCATGGCGGATGCCGTGCCGCCAGGCGATATCCAACCGGCTGGCGCCTTGGGCAAAGGCATGCGTGGCAATGCTGGAGTGCATTAGTGCGAGCATGCGGGTGCGGGTATGTAGGGTTATGTTGGCAATGCCCAGCAAGGCAAGCGTTGCCACCGGCAGTATGAGGTGGTGAAGCCGGGTGACAAGGTCGACGTCCTGGCTTCGGGTACCAGTGGGGCCAGCGCAGCACACCGGCGTCCAGCCCAGGTAAACCGAAAATAGCAGCAGCAGTAGCATGGCCAGCCAAAAGGCGGGGGTCGAGGCGGTGAAGTAGGCGTAGGTGCTGATCACCCGGTCCAACATGGAGCCCTCTTTGGCACCGGCGATGACCCCCAGGGCGAACCCTAGCAGCGTGGCAAGCAGCCAGGCGCTGCCGAGCAGGGCGATAGAGCGTTGAAAGCGTTGGCCGATTACCTCGCTCACCGGTTGGTTATAGATATGGCTGATACCCAGATCACCGTGCAGAAGTTGGCTCATCCAGTGGCCAAACTGAACCACGGGGGGCGCGTCAAACCCCCAGCGCTGGGCAATAAGCGCCCGTTGTTCAGGGCTTACCTGCGCCATTTGTGGCCCCAGATAAGCGTCCACCGGGTCGATGGGTGACAGCATCATCAAGCCAAACGACACCGCAGCCACGCACACCAGCACCAGCGCGAGGCGCAGCAGGCGAACGGCCGCGAAGGCGATTAGTCGCACGTCCAGCGCCAGTCGAGCAGGTTAGCGGTAACCGGCCAGCCGTGGCCGTGGGGGGCAACGCCCAGGGTGCCAAGGTCGAGGCATCGGTCGGCGGTGTAAACGTGTTCC